>Ga0082335_1003334_pt1 | contig 26748 bp, 30 predicted proteins | sample Subgrocontami58m_FD_72375 | JGI IMG/M metagenome (GOLD analysis project Ga0082335, IMG submission 72375) | Subsurface groundwater microbial communities from S. Glens Falls, New York, USA - GMW37 contaminated, 5.8 m (SPADES assembly) (version 2) ...
CACTTAAAGTTTTATTTTTATTTAATTTTTTTATCCACTTTTCAAAATCACTTTTTAAAAAATCATATCTAGCAGTTACTATGAAAACCTCCATTTTCCCTTCATGAACTAATCTAGTTAAGTCCCAAAAACCTGGTGAGATATAAAGACTGGACTTATGCAAAAACCACCATATTAATCTACCTAATTTGGATTTAGGATGATAAAAACGAAGATGTTTTTCTTTAAAAATAAGATCTTTAAAGAAAGCTGTTATCGGACGAATAATCCTTGTAGGATTGTAAATTACTACCCCATCAAGATCAAATCCTACTCTTAATTTTTTGTCTGGCAAATTAGATTTTACCATCGCTTGAATGTCTTTTTTTAATTAAATTTTTAAAAATCATAACCTTTGGATGATCATATACTGTAAAAGATTCGTCAGAACTAGAATCGTCTAATTTAATATTAAATCCTGATAAATAAAATGTGGGAAAAGATGAAATCTCCATTATTTTTTTATATTCAAGTTTATTTTGAAACAGATCTTTATAGAATTTACTCATAATCGGATATTTTTCAGGCACAGGAGTGATACTTCCCCATCCTCTATTTGATGAGAGTATTAAATAATCTCCCTTATCTAGCAATCCATTCATTTTTTCCCACTTTTGGTCAGTATCTATATCAAATACTAGTAATTGAATTGTTGTAAAATTTTTAGGGTTATCATCTAACAATAATGGTAATGGATCATCCCAATATTCAGTTAAAATTACGCTCCCAGCATCTATATTTTTATATATCCATTTTGATGCTTCTATTCTTGAATGGTCTTTTTTATAAATTTGAGAAAAAGATAAAGGCCAGATTAGTGATATAAAAACAATTAAAGCGATATATAAGTTTTTGTATTTACTTTTAATAAACAATTTGTATAAATAATCCGTACCAATTCCTGCAAAAATAGCAATAAATGGGTAAATTAGTAAAAAATACCTCATTCCTTGCGCAAACTGAGTGCTTTGATAAATAAAAATGCCAATAAGCCATATAATTACAGCTCTCAAGAAGATATTTTTTCTTAATCTAAAAATTACAATGGTTCCATATAGAAACAAAACAAAGACAAAAAGCCCTGTGCCAAAAAAGCTTAAGTTATATAAAGAATGAATAATAGGTGTTTTATTAATCCACTGAATAGCCGGAGGATACCAAGAATTAAAACCTTCAAATGATTTTAGAGTTGTTATATTATCTATAAATTTCTGATCAAACATATATGGATTTGTAAGTCTTAATGTGAAATATGAGATTAAAAAGTACCAAAAATTCAGTTTAAAAAGTTCTTTTAGGTTTTTTTTCCTAAACCAAATTAAAAAAATATTTAGGGGTAGTATAAAAAGAGCAGATATTTTAGAAGCAATTCCCAATGCTAAAAAGACTGAGGAAAATAATATATTTTGTTTCTTCTCAAAAAATGAATATTTAAGTGCAAAGTAAAAACTTGTAAATACAAAAAGGTTTAAAAAAGTATCAACTGCAAAAAAATGTGATAGCTGTATCGGAAGTACCATTATTGAGTAAAAAAATGCTCCCCAATATTTTATAGGCTTATCAAGCTTATACTTTTTTTCAAAAAGAGCGAGTGTTTTATATACTAATAGTATAATTAAGCCGTCAGCAAGCCCTGATAGTAATCGTCCTTGTGTAGTAAAGTCAAAGTAATTATCGTTATTGAAAGCAACTGCGATTATTTTATTCAAAATCAAAGGAAATATTCCATAAACAAAAAAATTGTAGTCATTATTATATGGATTTAGTGATGATGTTTTTGGATTTAAATACTCAGAGATATTTTTTGGAATATCAATATCGTTCCCAACCATTGTTAAGAATCTCTCATCTGGATGGAGATGAAATCCTTTATCCCAGTTTAGATTATTTAGCCTTAAAGATAATCCAAGAAGAATAATTAAAGTTATTATTAATATTTTTATGAATGAAGGCTTCATTAAAATATTAAAATGGTTTAAATTTCGATAAGTTCGGGATTCTTTTTGCCCAGTACGAAAGCTTATTAAAAAAGCCGCTTATTATGCGGCTGCTTTCTATAGAAAGATTTTTAGCAATTTCTTCAATTTTTTCAAATTTTGACGCTTGATTAAGTATTCTAAGAAAGTCTCTTGTAGTTATTATTCCTATTGGATGATTTTCATTATCAACAATCACAACGCTCCCAATCCCTTTATCTAATATCATATCAAGCGCATCCTTCAGTAAGTTCTCAGGGTTTAAAGTCAAAACATAATTTTGTGTAAAATTATTAATCCGGTTATGCTTAAAGCTTTCAGTCCTCACGCCTTTTTTATCTCCTTTATGTTTTTTTTCTCTTGGACTTACTAAATAATTTATAAGGTCATAATGAGCTAATATCCCCCTTAACTTCATATTCTTATTTATTACAATAAGCTTGGATACTTTATGATTTTTGAAGGATTGGAGAGCTTCTGTAACTAAATCATCCTCATAAATTGTGATTAAGGGATTTTTTTTCAGTTTTAAATATTCTTTAATCTTTAGGTTAAAAAGTTTAGAATCTTGAAGAAGCGATAATATATGTCTAGCAGATACGATTCCTAAAAACTCATTTTTATCACCAAGTACAGGTAGATAGTGAATTTTAGAATCGATCATATATTGAGCTACTTTTGCTACAGGAAAATCTTGTTTTATTCTTGGCGGATGATAAAGACAGTGCTCTACCTTAGAATTTCCAGGATGAGAACTTTTAATTAAGCAATAATAAGGATTAATTATCCCGATATATTTATCATCATCATTAAAAACAAATGCAGCGTCGTGTGACGAAGACAGATTAGATAGGGCTTTTGATAATGGTATATCAGGAGATATCCTGATTATGTTTTTTACCTTTACAAGGTTTGTTAAACGCATCCTTAAATTAAGACTTATTTCTTTTTATTCTTATTAACCCGGAACAAGGTACGACCTCAATCCCTTTTTTTTCCAATTCGTCTAAATATAAATTTGCTCCAATTGAATCTGCTGCCATATGTCCTGCATCAATAACGTTTATATGAAGCTTATTTAAGTCATCAATCACATCTTCTGGTAAATGCATTTCAACTAACGTACCAACTCCTGCTTTCGCAAGCTGAATATAAAGTTCTTTTGAAGGATTAGTTCCTCCAGTAAATCCAACTATAATTCTTCCAGTTCTTCTGTTTCTTGACCCTACAACCACACTTGGTGCTGCTTTTCCTTTAATAGCCTCCACAAATTCAGGTATTTCATTAATATGATCAAGAAGTTCGCCTACACTATCGTATTTTTTATTTCCAATATATTCGTTTAAAAATTTATTTCCTAAATTATCCCAAACAGTATGAAGTGCCAGAAGTGGTATGTCCAAAAGCTTTGCTGCGTCTATTGCTCTTGAGTGATTAGCTGGTTTAATTTTTCTTTGCACAATTGCTTTTCTAATATCAAAAAGAGCGTGTGCCACGTTTTCAGGAACTCCAGCCTTTGCAAACATGTCAACCTGTATATCGATTACCTCGTGAAGTCCTGCTAGCGCGTGTCCACTTGGGTGATGTGAAATTAAAGCATCTATTTTTTGTCCTTTTTGGTTAAGTCTGTCTACTAATAATACTTCTGATGCCTCAGCATCTATACCCGCAAGTACTTTTTTAATGTTTTTTTTTGGGTCTCCATTTAATATTCTAGAGTCAGAATAGGGATTTGTAAGATTTTCTTTGTCAAAGTACTTTTTATCATTATCTTTTAATTTTTTATAGTTTTCGTTTGTCTTTATAAGATGTTTTTTTACTGTTTCTTTTCCTCTTGGGTCTGAATTTGTGCCCATTTCAATAGCGAGTTCGTACAAATCCTGCAAAGTCATGTGTTGGTATTGTAGTTTATTCTGCTGTATAAAATCAAGAGGGAAAATAGTTAAAAAGTAATATGTAATAAGTTAAAACAATAACTAAAAAGTTAAAAAATGAAAAAAGAAGCGAAGATACCAATTTCTTTTACGCTTTGGGACAACTAAAGGCTTAACTTAAGCGGAGGGTTCCCACTAAGTAAAAAAATTCGGTATCGAGCTTCTAAATAATATAAGTTAAAGTTTAGGATTATTATTTATGATGCTATAATTAAGCTGTAATTTAAGCCGGAGTGGCGGAACTGGTAGACGCGCAGGTTTCAAAAACCTGTGATGGCAACATCATGAGAGTTCGAGTCTCTCCCCCGGCACAACGTAAGAAATTTACATGGTAAATTTCAACGTTGTAGAAGGGTTTTAAATAATTATTGTTTCTTCTCTTTCTGGACCGGTTGAGACTATTTTTATAGAAACACCGAGGAATTTTTCAATAAACGAAACATATTTTCTGCAGTTTAAAGGTAAATCTGATATTTTTTTAACTCCTTTTATATCTTTATTCCAGCCTTTAAACGATTTGTAAACTGGTGTTAATTTAGATAGTTCAATATAGCCGCATTGAGAATATGAGATTTTCTTGCCTTTATATTTATACTCTGTACAAACCTTAATTTCTTTTAAACCTGATAAAACATCAATTTTTGTAAGTGCAATTTGTGTAAAGCCGTTTATCTCGCATGCGAATTTAACAGCTTCAAGGTCAAGCCATCCTATCCTTCTTGGCCTGCCGGTTGTTGTGCCATATTCAATTCCTTTTTCACGAATATATTTAGCTTGTTTATCATTTAATTCAGTAGGCAATGGCCCTGCTCCAACTCTTGATACATATGTTTTAACAATTCCCCAAATTTCATCAATATTTTTTACAAGAATTCCAGATCCAGTATTTACAGCGCCAGTTATGACATTTGAACCTGTTGTATATGGATAAGGAGACCAGTCAATATCAAGCATCACACCATGCGCGCCTTCAAATAAAATATTTTTCTTATTTTTTTGTGCATTTTTTAGTATTTCATAAGTATCTTTTATATACGGTAGCAACTGATTTCTATATTTTCTATATTCAGTTAATGCATTTTTTATATTTATGGTTTCAGTATTAAATAGTTTAAGAATTTTATTTTTAATTTTTGCTTGAAATACAAATTTTTCTTTAAAAATATCCCAGTTCATAAGCTCATAAAGCCTAATACCGTTATAACTAACCTTGTCAGAATACGTTGGCCCTATTCCCCTTTTTGTAGTCCCAAGTTTATCTTTTCCCCTTGCATTTTCATAAGCTTCGTCAAGCTGTTTATGATATGGAAGAATTAAATGGCATCTTGGAGATATTACAAGTTTTTTCCGCACGTCAATCCCCTCTTTTTTAAGAATTTCAACTTCTTCTAGTAAAACTTCAAGATCAAGTATCACGCCATTTGCAATCACACCGATTGTGTTTTTGTTAATAATTCCAGATGGAATAAGATGAAACGCAAACTTCTTGTCCCCTATTATCACAGTATGTCCTGCGTTATTCCCACCATGAAATCTCACGACATAATCTGCTTTTTTTGAAAGAATATCAACTATTTTTCCCTTACCTTCATCTCCCCATTGAGATCCAATTACAAGATTTATCATTTATATTTTTCTACTAACTTTTGCGCTAAACCAACATATTTTTTGGGTTCAAGAGAGGATAAAAATTTATCAGTTACTGTTTTTAAATACTCTTGTTTTGTCATTTTTTTTCCGTAAAAAACTTTTTTTACTTTTTCAAAACTTAAATCATCACCTTTTGATCTAAAATACGTTTGTAAGCCTTCTGATAATACTTCCCAGTGGTTATCAAGCTCCTCTAATGATTTTTTTTCATTAAATCTTAAATAATCCAAGCCCTTTATTATATTTTCCCAGCCTATTATACAGTGTGAAAGTGTTGATCCAAAAGTTCGAACAATTGTTGAGTCTGTGAGGTCTCTTTGAAGTCGGGAAATTAATAGTTTCTGTTGATAAAAAGCAATGTTTGAATTAGCAAAAGATAGATTTCCTTCTGCATTTTCAAATTCAATTGGATTTATTTTTTGCGGCATTGTTGAAGATCCGACTTGCTTTTTACTTTTTTCTAAAGTAACTAATCCGAGCATATTGTATAACCATATATCAGACGATAAATCAATAAGTATTCCATTAATTATTAATACGATTTGAAAAAATTCTATTAAATTATCATATGGCAATATCTGTGCTGTATGCAAATTTTCTTTTAATCCTAATTTTCTTAAAAATTGGAAACTAAACTTTACCCAGTTTGTTTTTGGATATATGAAATTTAAGGCATTATAATTTCCTACTGCTCCATTGATTTTTGCTTCAAATGTGAAGCTTTTGATCTTAGAAACTTGTTTTTCCAATCTATATAAATAATTAATCATTTCTTTCCCAAAAGTTGTTGGAACTGCTGGTTGTCCATGTGTTCTTGCAAGAAGAAGTGAATTTTTATATTTTATTGAATTCTTTCTTAAAATATTTGTTAGTTGTTTTAAAGTCGGCTCTAAAACTTCATTTTTAAATTCTTTAACCAATATTGACTGCGCTATATTGTTAGTATCGCTTGATGTTAATCCTATATGAATAAAAGATGAGAATTTTTGGAGTTTTTTTTTCTTAAAAATTTGCCTTAAATATAGCTCAACTGCTTTTACATCATGATTTATCTCCTTTTCTATTTTTTTTACTTTTTTCGCCTCGATTAAATCGAAATCTTTATAAATCCTTGCCATATGTATGACCTGCGAGGTCGAACATTTTGGCACTATTTTTTTGGCAGATAAAACTTTGAGGTATTCTATCTCAACAAATATTCTTTTTTTTATTAAGGCAAATTCGCTGAAATATTTAGATAATTTTTGAGTTTTATCTTTGTATCTGCCATCAATTGAAGAAATATTATGAAGATTATCGTTGCTGAACACGCAGATATGATAACTGCAATCAATAAAAATTGCAATTGATGTAGAATATTTTTAAATGCTTTTGGCTATTTTAACTATTATAATTTTCATAATTTTATTAATATTTGTTTCAAGAAAATTATCCCCTGTCCCCTACTTTCCGACAAATTTAAAAGATATTCCGTTAATTATTAAGGCTTTAAATTTGGAAAAAAATAATACCGTTGTTGATCTTGGTGCTGGAGATGGATTAGTTATTTTTGCATCTGCAGAAGAAGCATTTAAGAAGCGTTTTAATACTAAATTTTATGCAGTTGAGATAAATCCTGTTCTTATTTTAATTCTTTATTTAAAAAGACTATTTCACAAAAACAGAAAAAATATATTCATTATCTTTGACGATTTTACAAAAATGCGTTTGAAAAGATTTAATAATTCTGTTTTTTATCTTTACTTATCCCCAAAATATTTAAACATTGTTTACAAAAAAATCAAAACCGAAGCCAAAAACCCAAAAATAGCATCCTATTTTTATAAGATACCTAATCAAAAATTACTAAAGGAAATCAGAGGCAAAAACAACATATACTTGTATTAAGGTCTTATCTTGCAGCTCCCATTAGATGCTCTGTTGTTGTCCGAGGATTAAAATCAAACTGGCCGTTGAACCTACCAACATTAGATCTATAAACAGCAGAAGCAATTGGATCTTGTTTAAGAAGCGTCTTTGCTCTTCTTCTTATATCCTCTCTTAACGCGGGATTTGTGGGTAGTTTTGATAATGTAGATAATGCTACCAAACCGCTTGGGGCAAGTGGAGTATCAACATCAATTAAATATATTGGGACAACATGCATAACACTATTCAAAAAATTGCTGATTTTTTTTCTCTCTGTTGCGCCTTTTATTATATCGATTGGATGTATATCAGTACTAGGATCTTCAAATAATGCTCTTAGGGCTTTCGCATCAAGATAAGCATTTCCTAAAAGTATTCCTGATAATCTTGCTGCTGTATCAATAATTCTGTAGTATTCTGTTTCTTCAGGATTATGTGAAGGACTTCCTCTATCTTCAATTATTCTTCCGCCTACAGTAAGAATTGCTTTTCTAAATTCGGTAGTTTGTTCATTTGTAAATCTATGTTCCTTTGTTGGAATTGGGTTAAACCTTCTAGTTTCAAAATCAATCATGCCTTATAGTTTAAATTAATAAATCTAATTTGAACTTATAATTAAGCTTATAATAAAATTATAGCTAATGTCAAGCGAATTTTTGTGTAACATAGAACGTATAACTTGTAACCTATACGTTTCACGTTCCAAGCTCCACGTTACATGTCTTCTTGACAAGGCAATAATTATAGGATAGATTTGATTTATGGGTGAAATGGGAGAAACAGTAAAAAAAGTATTAAAGGTCGTAGCATTAACAACTGCAGTAACAGCAGGAGTATTAAAAGTTGCAGATAATCGTGCGCAGGAACAAGATGAAACGCAACAAAGATCAAGTTATACTCAAGAACAAATTAACGAACTCGGATTAGTTGTAAATTTACCAGATTTAACAGAAAAAAATATAGATTTCCAAAATTCAATTTTTGCAGAAGAACTTAAGCTAGGAAATAAAATATACGTCAGTGAATGGAACATCGATGTTCCAAATGAACAACAGCTTCGTGTTAGAAACTATCCAGATTTAAATCCAGTAAGTCAAACAAATTTCCTTGGAATAATTCCTGAAGAATTTAGAGGAAAGGTTTATACTTTTACAATAGAAGGAGAAAAAGACCCTAGAGACGGAAGTGCCAATGCTAATGATTGGATAGTCATATTTTTACCACCAAAAACTGAAGGAGAAAAACCATATTTAGGAGTTATTTCCACCGGCATGTTAACAGACCAAAGTTTAGAATCAGACCATCATCCCGTTGAAGTAACTATTGGAAACTTAGATAAAGATGGTTTTCCAACAGCAACAAGACCTGATGGAAGTACTATAACCATAGGCCAAATTTTACCTATCCCTCAAGCTGGAACCACCTAAATAATTTATTAACCAGTAGGCTGTAATTGCTGCGGAGACGATTACATTTAGTGATTTATTAACCCCCCACATTGGAATCTCAATGATTTGATCACATGCATCAAGTGTTTCTTTTTTCACTCCAGTAGTTTCATTTCCCAAAATCAAGGCTAATGGATATGAATAACTAGCTTTTGTATAGTCAATAGACGTCTTATCTTGTTCAACAGCTATGATTTTTGGAACTTGAAACGTGGAACTTGAAACGTTTTTAGGGTTTTTTAAATCCTCTATAGCTTCAATAGATGTGCTTTTATATTCCCAAGGTACTACTTTGTATGTGCCAATTGAGGCTTTTATTATCTTATGGTTTGGCGGAATCTCTGTCTGTCCACAAATATATATCTTGGCAGCATTTAGAGCATCTGCGAGGCGAAATATGCCGCCTACGTTATAAGTATCGTAAATATCCTCAAGAATAAAATACAAAGGGCGCCTGTTAAGTTCTTTTAACTTTATATTAGCATCATTTTCATCAATATCTCGAAGCTCTTTTGCATTAAGTTTCATAGATGTATTATAAAGCATATAACGTGGAACTTGAAACATGAAACCTGTAGGCTATGCTTACAAGTTATAAGTTATACGTTTCACGTTACACGTTCTATGTTACACTTCAACCCATAGTTGACAAGATATTCACCCTGTAGTATACTTAGCTTATTCATATGAAAAGGGGACGAAGAGTAGTAATTTTTTTAGCCGCAATTCTTCTTTTTGTGGGCATGTTTTCACCTGTTTTTGCACAATACGGACCATATGGCGGACCAGACGTATCAAAGTCAATACTATTAGATAAAAAAATTGGAAATCCGTATCAATCTAAAGGATCGTCTATAGAATACCTTGATAATCTATCTTCTTCAGATTATAAATTTAGTCCTGGTCAAAATGTATATTTTAAAATTACAGTAAAAAACACATCAGATACTAAAATTTACGGAATCACAGTTAAGGAATTTGTTCCTTCATATCTTACTTTAGTAGATGGGCCAGGAAGTTATAATTCAGATAATAGAACAATTACAATAAATGCTGGTGATTTTGGAAAAGACGAAGAAAAAGTTTACTCGTTTAAATTTAAAATTGCAGGTCAAGAAAAGCTTCCGAGTGACAAAGGCGTTATGTGTCTTGTAAATAAAGCTGAAGCGTCAAATAACGAAGTGTATGATGATGATACAGCTCAATTTTGTATAGAAAAGCAGGTATTTGGTGTAAAGGAAGTTCCTGCTGCAGGACCTGAACTCGGGCTTGGATTATTAGCATTACAAGGTCTTGGACTTGGCACAGGAATTTGGTTAAGAAAAAGAAATTAAATATTATAAGTCTATTGATATTTGACAAATTAAAAATTTAAGGTATACTATAAGTTGAAGAAATAAAATAATATGACAACTGAAAGAAGGCCATCACGAAAAACAACTCAAAAACCCGTCGAAGGAAAAATTCTTGACGGTGCTGTATCAATACTTTTACCTCAAGACATTTTAGACGGAATAACAGGACCTAAAGGACCAAAAGGTAATCTTGGAAAACCTGGAGAAATGGGGCCACAAGGCTTAAATGGAATTCAAGGTGAAAAGGGAGATCAAGGAGATCAAGGCCCAATTGGACCAATTGGTCCTAGAGGAGAATTATCTCGAACACAAAGATATGGTGCCGTAGGACTACTTGGTCTTGCTGGACTTGCTGGTCTTGGTGGACTTTTAGGTCTTAGAGATAATAATAGATCAGATGTAGCTGTGACAACAATTGCTTCAACTATTCCAGCTTCAACAACCACTGAAGGAACAATCGCTACAACTCTACCTGAAGAAATTACAACCACAACAGAAGGGCAAATAGCACAAGAAAATCAAGGGACAAACAACCTAACAGGAACTGTTGATGCTATTTTCAAAGCAGAAGGTGCGTTAGCATACCCTGATATTATGAACCCTGACCCATTAAGAGAACCATTATTTCCAAATGTACCTAAAGGTGAAAGACCTGCATTGGCTGCATACGAAAGCCCATTTGAAGATGGAGATTATTTTGAAGATGCACATGGTGATATAGATTTGCCACAATACTATTTTAGAACAATGACTGCTGGAGAAATTAAAATTGATGAACTTGGTATAGATTGTAAAGCAACAGATGAAAGAGGATGTTTAGTTGTTTTAGTAAATAATTTTGGAGAAACAGCAATATTTAGAGATGAAATCGTAGATAATGGACATACAGATGCAGGAAGAATTTTTGACATGTCAACACCTGAACAAGTAACAGAAGTAAGTCAAGCTTTACTTGATCATAAAATTGGAAGAATGACAGAATCAGAAGACGGAGCAAACTGTGGAACAATTGGAGCATGTAAAGAAGTTGAATGGCATGTAGTTGTAGTTGGCAACGGTGAAGCTCAAGCACATTGGACAGGAATATACGCACGACCACAAAACAATTCTTAACCTTACTCTACTCTCATAATCATTTTTCTCGTTTAAATAGATATAATATTTAAATGGTTAAAAGTCTTAAAAAATTCTGGCCTCAATTAACAATTTTATCGCTTTCACTTTATATTTTTATTGTTAATTTTAAAATTAACACTTTTCTTACAGGATGGGATACTCTGCATCCTGAATTTGACCTTATTTTAAATTTTAAGAGAGCTTTTTTTGGTGTTTGGAGAGTAGAACAAGGTCTTGGTGCTATAGCTGGACACTCACATATGGCAGATCTGCCTAGAATTATATTATTATGGATTTTAAATACCGTTCTACCTTTAAATCTTTTGAGATATTCATATATATTTTTGATGTTCTTAATCGGTGGATTGGGTACATATTTTTTTATTTCTTACTTGTTTTTTAAGCTCAATATACACAAATATAAGTTACTTGCTTTTATAGGCTCTTTACTTTATTTATTTAATCTTTCTACTATTCAAAACTTTTTTGTTCCTTTTGAGATGTTCCCTACTCAATTTGGATTCTTGCCATGGATAATTCTTTTTTCAATAAAATTTATTACTGAAAAAAAACAGAAAAATTTAATATTATTCTCAGTATTCACACTTTTATCAACACCACAAGCCTACGCAGCCCATTTATGGTATGTTTTTTTTGGGATTTATACAGCATTTCTACTTTTACTATCTTTCTTAAGAAAAAAAGATAGGTTTGTTTTTAGGAGATCTTTATTTTTAATATTTATAACGTTAATTATTAATTCATTTTGGCTCCTTCCTAACCTTTATTTTGTGACAACCTCATCAGATATCCCAAGAAATTCAAAACAGAATCGTATATTTTCTCAAGAGTACAGGCTCAGAAACAGAGAACATGGCAATATTGAAAATGTCGCCCTATTAAAAGGATTCTATTTTAACTGGTCTATCTATGATTTTGAGGCTAATAAATCAGTACCATTAATGAAAATATGGCAAGAATATACAGATAACTGGTTTATAAAATCAATAGGATACCTTATGTTTTTATCTTCTATTGCTGGAATTTATCTAGCGTTTTATAAAAAAAATAAGATTCTGATGTCTCTTAGTCCCCTATTTGCGATTCCTTTTGTTTTTTTAATGAACAACACATTTCCCTTTAACAAATTATTCGATTTTTTACTGAAATTCAGCTTATTTAATGAAGGACTTAGATTTGTATTTAATAAATTTTCTGTAATTTTTACTTTTTCATATGTATTATTCTTCTCGTATTTCTTAAGTTTCATTATTAACAATAAAAATAAATTATTAAATAAACTTATACCGGTAATCGTAATAAGCGCGATCTTAATTGTTGCTGCGCCTGCTTTTAAAGGTAATTTAATTTCAGAAAAAGTCCAAGTAAAGATCCCGACTGAGTATTTCGACTTTTGGAAGTTCATGAAAGATCAAGATCAAGGAGTCGTTTTTACACTACCGATTTATAATTTTCCAGGTTGGGAATATTATAAATGGGGATATCAAGGAGCTGGATTCCTTTGGTTTGGTTTAAAACAACCAGTTTTGGTTCGTGACTTTGATAGGTGGAGCACTGCAAACGAACAAGCATTTAGAGAATTTAATTACTCTGTATATTTAAAAAATCCTGATTTTTTTGAGAAAAACATAAAAAAATATAAGATAAAGTATATTCTTTGGGATAAAAATATAACTATTCCAAGTGAAAAAAACAGAGATCAGATTCTTTATACGAGAGAAATTGCAGAAATATTGACTTCTTTAGAGAATAAAAAAATCATAAAAAAAATTAATCAATTTAAAAATATTTATTTATACGAAATAACAAAAAATTATAGTAAAACATTGCAAACTAACAGCTTTGTATGGCCTGTTTATGAATGGAATAACTTTGATTACGCCTATTTCAATCATGGTGAATATATCTCGTATTCAGATATAAAAATGAATAATATTCTCTACCCTTTTAGAAATTTTGTTGATAGTAGAGATCGAATTAATAAGTTCGTAATTGATAAAGATCTAAATCAAAGAAGTTTTCGAATTAATATACCCAATAATTTTAAATACGATTCTTTTATATTACCTTCCTTATCTGATGAAAAAATCCTTATTTCAGACCTATTACTACAAAAAACAAAAAATAATGAATTGGAGCTTACTATTAAACCATTGTTGTTAGAAAATATACAAATTGCTCAAAACTTTATTCTATCAGGCCAAAATAATAGCCCGGACATAAGAATAAATCTAAATGGAAGAGAATATTTAATAAAAAGAACATCGCTTATCAACGAAAAAGTTATAAATATCGGTCAAGCATTTATAAATCAAGATGGAGATAATTTCTTAAACGGAAGATTAATAAATTTAAATTTCCAAGTTGAAGAAAGTAATATAAGTAATCAGCTTAAGACTAAATTCCCAACAAACTCTATAAATATAACACCTAAACAGATATACCAATTAAATAAATCTCAAAAAGTAATTGAGCTTAATAATAGTCAAAAATCACTAACATTTAACTCTAAAGGAGAGACAAATGGAATAAATTTAGAGATTGATGACCTACCCCAATATCTAGGATATGCATTAGTTATAAATTCAAAAAATATTTCTGGAATTCCTTTAAGGCTTTGTTTTAAAAGTTTTTATTCTGATGTATGTACTTTATATGATGAACTTACTTCATTTAGTAGATTTGACGATGATATATTCTTGGTTCCCCCATCAGGAGAGGGGCTTGGATATAAATTAATTTTGGAAAACGTATCTTATGGGAATTTTATTACTAATAACAGTATTCAAAATACAAAAATTATTCCTTTTCCATATAATTTTTTGTCAAGAATTTATGCAGAAAAAGATAATAAAGAAAAAGAAGTCAAAGTAATTTCAAATTATCAATCATTTCATCAGGGTTGGATCGCTTATTTAAACAATAAAAAATTAGAGAATAAAGTTTTAGTAGATAACTGGGCTAACGGTTGGATTGTTGATGAAAATGCGAATATAAATGAAGTGAAATTTGTATTTTGGCCTCAATATTTAGAATATTTGGGATTTGCTATGCTTATTTTTTCTTTCGCTTGGATGTCTTTTTGGAAGAAAGTAGATTAGATTTATCAGCTATATTTTCGAAGTCTTTTTTTAATCCCTTAAATGCTTTTTTAGCTTCATTTTGAGTTTGTTTTCCAGATTTTGGTGCTAAAAATAGACCAGCTAGCGCTCCACCAAGAGCACCAAGAACAAGTCCAATACCAAATTTAGATTTTTTGCTTACCATAAGTAAACATTAGCACAAAAACTTCTACTTAGCAATAAAAACTAAATCTCCGTCTCTAATTTTTTCATTTAATTTTACTCCCACCTCTTGACCTGGTTTTCCTTTTTCTATGTTTTTGTGATCAAACTGTATTTCGTTTACTTTTTGCTTAAAATCTGAGGTGTGTCCTTTAATTTGGATTGTATCCCCCACTTTTAACTCCTTATTTAATTTAATAATCCCAACGCCAAGTTTTGAGTAGTAGTGGGTTATTTTTCCTATTTGATCTTTGTTATCTGTCATAATATCACCCCCTATTGTACTTATAACAAATATTATACTTTAATACAACCATCCACCAAAGGTAAATTATGGATTTATGGCAAGTGTTTATTGAGGATTTCTTCTGGACTTTTTGACTTCTTCATTTCTTCTCGAATCTTAACTCCTTCATAAATATGCCGCATATAGAAAGGAAATCTCACTACTTTTGCTCCTCTGCTTTCTAAAATTCCGTTAACCCATTCATTGTTTCCAAATACGACATCAAATGCTCTAGTTTTTTTCTTTAATTGCTTCAACCAATAGTCATCGTCATCTGGATAATCGTCAATCGGAACGATTTTTTTTATTCTGCTTAATAATTTATGTTTGTTTAGCGAAAATTCAATATATTTTTTTCGCTCCTCAAAGCTAAATGGATTCTTTTCATTAATAACATTTGAACTTCCTACACCAATTATCAAGCTCTCAACATGCTTTAAAGCTTGTTTAATAAGATATAAATGTCCTTTGTGAAATGGCTGAAACCTGCCAATAATTAAACCTATTTTGTATAGCATAGCTAATATATTATACAATCCTATTTACGCTTCCGAATCTTTCAGAAAGAAAAAAACAGTGTAATATAAAGATAATGTCTTTAAAACCACTCAAGATTAATATTCTTCCGCAAGTACCTCCTCTGAAAAAGCTCATCGGCCCAAGTTTCATTCTTTTAGGGTTAGGACTCGGCAGCGGTGAAATTATTCTTTGGCCGTATCTTACTTCCAACTTCGGAATGGGGATTATCTGGGGGGCGCTTCTCGGAATAACGTTCCAATTTTTTATGAATATGGAAATCGAACGCTATGCATTAGTCTATGGAGAAAGTGTTTTTGTTGGTTTGGCACGTAAATTCCGCTGGATCACTTTTTGGTTTTTAATTTCTACCTTTGTCCCTTTTGTTTGGCCAGGAATTGCAGCTTCATCTGCTGTTTTGTTTGGGACGGTTTTAGGCATCGAGAATACTCGTAATCTATCCATAATTTTTCTGATAATCATGGGTTTGATACTCTCATTAGGACCGATTCTTTATAAAACTGTTGAATCTTTCCAAAAAATACTGATTTCAATTGGAGTCCCTACTATTTTTATATTGAGTCTCATTTTGGCCAAGTCAACTGATTGGGCAGATTTGGCTCGAGGAGTTGTAGGAATAGGAGATGGGTATCTTTTCTTACCTGAAGGAATAGCTATCGCCTCTTTTTTAGCCGCCTTTGCGTATTCAGGTGCCGGAGGAAATCTCAACTTAGCCCAGGCTTTTTATATTAGGGAAAAAGGTTATGGAATGGGTAAATATGCAGGCCGAATAACTAGTTTAATCACTGGTAAAAAAGAAAAAGTTTCCCTCACGGGAACTAAGTTCGAACTTAATCAGCGAAATATTGAAAGTTTCAGAAAATGGTGGAGAAATATTAACATTGAACACTTTACTATTTTTTTGTTAATCGGCGGGATTTCCATTTTGCTTTTGGGACTGCTTTCTTACTCAACAGTTTTTGGAATGGAGGGAAATATTCAAGGTATAAACTTCGTCATTAGCGAAGGACGAGTCATTGGAGACCTGATTTCCCCAGCAGTTGGCACTTTCTTCCTGCTGGTTGCAAGCCTTGCTTTGTTTGGAACCCAGTTGACTGTCTATGATGCCACAAGTCGTATCTTGACTGAAAATACAGTTATAAGTGCATATCCGAAATTAAATGAAAGGCATATCCAAAAAATTTACTATTTGGTTTTATGGTTGCAAATAATTGGAGGAGTTGTTATCTTTTTGGGAGGGTTTACCGAACCACTTCAACTTCTGGTATTAGCAGCTGTCTTAAATGCTTTTGCTATGTTTATTCATATAGGTTTAACTTTGTGGCTTAATTTGACAAGTTTAGCTAAACCCTTGAGACCGAGCTATTTTAGAATCGCCATGATGATTTTTGCATTCCTTTTCTATGGCGGATTCAGTTTCTATCTAATATACGAGAGATTCTTTAAGGTGTAAAGCCTTTTTCACTAGAACATCATAGTACAACTATATTGGGGCTTGTTCCGGGCCTTTATTCATATTGGTTTCAAAGAAGGTTTTTATTTGTTTTTCGTCAATTGTTTCAAGTTTAAGAACCCTTCCCCATGAGGAAAGAGCAATTGGAACGTCAAGCCCTTTTCTTAAAGTCATTATTTTTTTTCCAGAAACACTATTGAAAATTTGTTTTAACTTTTCAATATTCTGCTTTGGTAGATCAGACTTATACCACAAAATCACAGCCCCATGTTCTAAGCTATGAACTAAATATCCGTCTTCTGGCGCTTTATTATATATTCCAGCATGTGTTGTTGAATCTCCATAATGCTCTCCTCCTGCAGGAGGATTTGAATTATAGTCAATTTCTGTTCCTACTGGAACGTGATTAGCTTGCACCTGGATTTCTTTCCCAATAAGCGATTTGTCTAACTGCTGATCTTGTCTTGTTGCAAGAAAATATCCACCAATCAAAAGAACTACCGTTGCAATGCCTATACCAGTAAACGTTTTTTGCTCAGATGTCATTTTTTTTTATATTTTAATAAAGTTTATCTATTTATATTCCATTTTGCAAATAATACCCCAACGAAAAACGCCAAGATGATAAAAGAAAGGACTTTACTCCATAAGGGAAACTTCTTTGGTTTAGTCCGACAAACAAGCGGGTCTTTAATTTTTTTTGCAAGTAAAAAGATTGAAATGGTTAAAATAGCAATACTCAAGAGTCCAAACTCCTGTCCTTTTAGAGGAAGAAACCCGAGAAAACTGGCAGTTGCCCCAATTCCAAAAAAAGACGATAAAAGAACCGAACCGCATGAAGCGCACCCTATCCCAAAAAGACCAAGTAAAAATCCTGGTGCGCCTACTCCAGCTGATCTACTTAATTGAGATGCTCGTAGTACGTAGAAAATAAAAAAACTGGTGTTTATTGAAAAAAGAAGTGCAATGAGTACTGTAAGAACTCTTGATAGTGGGGTAAAGTTTGTTTGAATTGCTTCAAGAGAACCTGAAATTATTCCGACTTTTTGAGACAGAGTAAAAATGTCAGATGTTATTGTATGGGCAAGAAAAGAAATGTTTGGAAGCCAAATAGCAAGCACCAGAACACCCAAAAAAACAATAATGGAAAGAACAACATAAGGAATCCTGGAAAAAACTTGTTTCATCAGAATATTTATTTCTTCAGAAGAGCGTCAATAACTTGTGTAAAGACTTTTGCGGGTTGGGCTCCGCTTATAAGTTGAGTGTCAATGACAAAGCCAGGAGTACCGTTTATTCCAAATGCCGTACCCTCTGCTTTATCAGAATCTATCTCCTTTTGATACTGGCCTTTCTTCTGATCCATCAACTGTAACACTTTATCTGCATTAATACCTGAGATTGTTCTTGTCAGTTGGATTATAGATTCTTTATTCCCAAAGCCAGCATTTTCATCATCTTGTGCTTTATATATAGCTTCGTGCCAAGCAAAATACTGGTCAGGATAAAGTTCCCATACGGCCTTTTCAGCCAACCCCGCTGTCTGTGAGTCTTCTCCTAAAAATTGGTAATTCTTAAAAACAATTCTTAACTTTCCAGCTTTTACATACTGATTAATGAGAGTTGACATGGTATTGGTTTCAAAGCTTTTACAAAAGGGGCACTGAAAATCAAACCAATACGCAAGAGTTACTGGAGCGTTCTTGTCTCCAATATAGGGTTGTCCTTTTAGTTTAACGTTTTTTATATTTACTGGTTTTCCTCCTGTCTGAGGTTGTTGTGCTTGGGGCTGATCTCCTGCTTGTGTTCCTACAGAAACTGTACTATTTTTTTCAAGAAATTGCACTTTAAAAAACAAATATCCTGTGAAAAAAGCCAAAACAATCAAAAAACCAATAAGAAGAGTGTTTGAGGAAGATTTTTTTTTCATATATTATTCAGTGTAGCAGAAATTATAAATTCAATTTGACATATATTAAGGTCTGTTATAACATATGTTATTATTTATTTGCTTATATGAAACAAAGAGTCATTCAAATTGGAAATTCGGTAGGAGTCACGATTCCTAAAAAGATTCTTAAGGAAGCTGGACTGAAAAACGGAAGCTTTGTCTATGTGGAAAAAGATCCAAATGGAAAAACCATTTATATAACTCAAAAAGAAAGGATTTTCAACTCTTCGATAACTCCTGATTTTCTCGGTGTGCTTGAAAAAGTAAATAAAAGATACGGTCCTGCTTTAAGGAGACTGGCCAAAAAATAACTGTAGAAATGGATACAATTTTTCTTACACTGGAGCAGTTAGTGACAATTCACGATGATCAGATTGAAAGATATGGAGGACAAGATCTTTATCTAACAATTTTTGATAAAGCGGCTTCCCTACTCCATTCCCTCCTGATGAATCATGCATTCGTTGACGGAAATAAAAGAACCGCAATGACCACGACACTGGTTTTTCTAGAGCTCAACAGATACACTTTGTCAGTTTCGCAAGATCAGCTAGTACGAACAGTGTTGCAGATTGAAAATAAAGGAATGACTTTTGAACAACTCGTCTCCTGGTTTAAAAAACATTCAAAAAAAATATGAAATTAAGCTGTGGAACCGTCAGTCCACAATCCCACAGGTCCTGAGCAGAGTCGAAGGACTACCTTTTCGACTGAGGATGAAATGACTCCTCAAGCATTCCTTCCATAAACCTAATAGCAGAATCAGCATCTTTAGGAGGAACTGTAAAATGCAGGGTAAATTGTGATTTGTGTTTCTCGTTAGATTGAGATATAAGTCCTAAACAACTACCATTAGGATGACTTTTTACCTCTTTAGGAGGATCTTCTATGAAAACTCTTGCTGTTGTTTGTTCTTTTATTGATAAATCTTCAATAGAGTATGAAGGAGAGGTCTCAACAACTACAAATCCGTCGTACTCTCTTTGTTCTTCCCCTAATGCGACTTTATATTTACCCCTATAAACTTCTATTCCTTCTTTAAGTTGGCTTCTTTCCCAACCTGAAGCTTCCCAGTAAGGAGTAGGTACGGGTTCCACATCATTTGACATAGTTAAATTATATCAACATCTATTATATAATTTCTATCTATGGCTTTAAAAATTGGAATTATTGGATTACCTAATGTCGGGAAGTCTACTCTTTTTAATGCGCTTTTAAAGAAGCAATTGGCTTATACTGCAAATTACCCGTTTGCAACAATTGAGCCAAATATTGGAGTTGTAGAAGTGCCAGATGAAAGACTTGAAAAATTAGCAGATTCTATCGCTTCGCTCCAGAATGACGTAAGACCTCCTATAGTTCCCGCTACTGTTGAGTTTTTTGATATTGCAGGGTTAGTTCGAGGAGCACACAAAGGTGAAGGTTTGGGAAACCAATTTTTAAGTCATATTAGAGAAGTTTCTGTAATCGTTCATGTGGTTCGTCTTTTTGAGGACGAAAATATAATTCGAGTTGCAACGGCGACAAATGGGCCAATCGATGATATCGCAATAATTAACGAAGAACTTATTTTTGCAGATCTTTCAACGCTTTCAAAACAAAGAGAGCCAAAAGGAAATTTTGACAAAAAGGAAAAACTTGCATGGGACACATATCAAAAAGTAAAAGAAGAATTAAATAATGAAAAATTGGTTAAAGATCAAAATCTCACAGAGGATGAAATAAAAATTATATTACCTTTAAATCTTTTAACAATAAAACCACAAATTTTTGTCTTTAATATTTCAGAAAACCAATTAACAAATAAAAAAGATACCGAAGAAAAAATACAAAAAATATTAACCGTTGCAAATAAAAAGGATGATTACATTTATTTATGTGTCAAACTGGAAAATGACATTTTGACTTTCCCGGAAAGTGAGCAGACTGAATATTTAACTTCATTTGGTTTAAAACAAACTGGGATGGATCAACTTATAAAAACCGCTTACAAAACCTTAAATTTGATTTCATTTCTCACGGCCGGAGAAATAGAAGCTCGAGCATGGACAATCTCTCAAGGAACTGACGCTCAAAATGCTGCGGGCGTGATACATTCAGACTTTATAAAGAAATTTATCAGGGCAGATATTGTAAGTTTTAATGATTTTGTAAATGCAAATGGTTGGTTTAATGCGCGCGAAAAGGGAAAGGTTCAATCGGTAGGTCGAGATTATATTATGAAAGATGGCGACATTGCAGATTTCAAAATAGCTCCTTAAAATCTCGTTTGTTTTTTATATTCCAAAACTTAATATAAATCACCCAGTGTCTAATTGATGAAAATAACGCAAAAACAAAACCTGGGAAACCATCCATAAATCCTTTGTGTCTAAAGTAAGAATTAAAAAACCAAACATTTGGTTTTACTAAAAAGTAGGAAAAAAAAGATAACTTATTATTTTTTTTAGCCAAAATCTCTGCATCAAGACTCGTATATCTATTCCATCTATTTAAATATCTTGAAAAATCAGGGTCTGCGAAGTGGAGCAAGTCTTTTTTAAGATATCCCACTTCTCCATCAATTGTCACATTCTCGTGAACTGTCTTACATGGAAATTTCGCTACTCCATTTTTATAAAGGCGAATCGTATAATCTGGATACACTCCTCCTTTTGTCAAAAACCTGTTTAAAAAGAAATTCTTACGCGGAATCCAGTATGCAACATTGTTTTGGGTCCTGTCAGGAGTCCTTCCTCTCTTGCCACCCAAAACAACCTCATTTATTTCTTTTTTTAGCGCTTCGGAAACAACCTCGTCGGCATCGAGTTGCAAAATCCACTCCCCTTGGGCTCTCTCAATAGCTTTTTGTTTATTGATATGAAACATTTTTGGGTTTTTTTCATGAAATATCTTGATTTTATCTCCATACGATTTAAGAATATCTAATGTTTTGTCTTCTGAACCTCCATCAACAACAATTATTTCATCTGCAAAATCATAAATTGAATCTAATGGGTAACGAATGAATTTTTCTTCGTTATAAACTGCAAGGCAGACTGATAATTTCATATATTATTATATAATACCTATCAGAAATGCAAATATTAAATGCTCCGAACAATTTTTTAAATACAAAATCCGGGGAAATTAAAAAAATTGATAGAAACATCAAAAAAATTGTATCAGAAATGGCAGAATGTCTTGATTCTCAAAAAGACCCCCAAGGTGTTGGGCTTGCGGCGCCTCAGGTCGGGTTAAATGTTAGACTCTTTATTAGTAAGCCAACGCCTACATCTAAACATCAAGTGTTTATAAATCCTAAAGTATTAGGTTTTTTTGATAAAAAAATGCCCGATGTTAAAAGGAAGGGTGGAAAAAGAAAACTCGAAGGATGCTTATCAATTCCAAGAATATGGGCTCCAATCAAAAGAAAATACGGAGTCAAAATTGAATATATGGACCTAAAAGGAAAAATTTATACAAAAAAATTTACTGGTTATCAGTCAATTATTGTTCAGCACGAGATTGATCATCTTGAAGGAATATTATTTACACAAAGAGCTCTTGAACAAAAAGCACAGTTATTTGAAGAAAAAGGAGAAAAATTGATTAAAATAGAAATGCAAAGTATTTAGTATAAAGTAGCAAGAATTAAGTACAAAAAACATAACATGGAACGTGAAACATGAAACGTATAACATGAAACTCTAAATCCTAATCTCTAAACTCTAAACAATATCGAAACTTAAAAACCAAAATACAAAACTGTCTACTGTCATCCTGGAGCGACCGAAGGGAGCGATAGGATCTTAATTTAGATTCTATCAGGAGCAAAGCTCTTTCCAGAATGACAGTTTTCTTTCGTATCGAGCTATTTATATAATACCTGCTGAAATTGATTCGGGGAGAAGAATTCCTAATATAAATCTTACAACAGGACCTAATACTAGATTTAGCATATTGCTTCCTCCAACAGGGAAAAATAAAAATGCTAAAAGAAAAATTACTCCGTATCTTTCAAGCTGATACCATTCGTTTGCTTGTTTTTCCGACAACAGTCCTCCAACAACCTTAAAACCATCAAGCGGATGAATTGGAATTAGATTAAATACACCTAGAATAATATTCAAAAACACTGTTGATACGCTGATTGAGTAGAAGATTTCCGAACCTGCAAAGTTTGTTATTATAAAAACTCTTGCCAAAATAGAAAATATTATCGCTAGTATAAAATTTGCTAATGGTCCAGCAAGAGATATTATCGCCGAATCTTTTCTTGGATTTTTCAGATTAAAAGGATCAAATGGGACTGGTTTTGCCCATCCAAATAGCATAGGAGATTGAGTAATTATAAGAATCAATGGAAGTATTATTGATCCAAACATATCTATATGTGGTACAGGATTTAATGTTAATCTCCCCGATAGCCTTGCTGTTGGATCTCCCAACTTATCTGCTACAAATCCATGAGAAACTTCATGAATTATTATAGAAAAAATTAAAATTACAAAAAAAACTATATATTCCATAATAAATAATTTCTAATCTCTAATTCCTAATTTCTAAATAAATTCTAATATTTAAATTCAAAATTCAAATCTTTTTGTATTTAGAACTTTTGAACATTTGTGTTTGTTTAGAGATTAGAGTTTAGGGTTTAGAGTTTTAGATTATTAATAATTGCTTCTACCCTACTTCTATGTTATCATAAATGAATTATAATTTGAAGCTAATATGCGTTGTTTTAATTGTAAAAAGGAAACTGTTTCAGGCCGTTCCCACACGCATCATAGAGGTGTTGCTGGTGGTCGATGGAAAAAAAGAGCGCCAAAAACTAAAAGACTATTTAAACCAAACCTTCATAAATTATATATTCTTGTAAATGATAAAAAGAAAAGAGTTTTTTTATGTTCAAAATGTTTAAAAAGAATTAAAAAAGATGTCAAAGACGGTAAAAAGCCTTTTTTAAAACTCGCGCTAACGTCATTCCCGACCTGATCGGGAATCCAGACTGGATCCCCGCATTCGCGAGGATGACAAAGTGTCAGTTGAAGATGACAATGTCTCGAGTTTCGAATTTAGTGCTTCGAGTTTTATTTACGGAGTTGGTGTGAGCTTTTTAACGCAGGCAAAGTAATCTTGAGTCGTGCATCCTTTTCCAAGTTTTGCTTTTATATTATCACAATCTGTTTCTTCACATGATCTTTCTTCTATTGTTGGTTCTGGCGTGGCTTGAACTTCTTCCATAACTGCTGCTGTTGGTACTGGAGCTTGGGTTTTTTGGATTTCTTTTGTAGTAAATGTCCATGGGACTCCTCCGTTATCATATTTATTTTCCCCTACTTGTATATCAAAATAATATGTCGTTCCTGGTGAAAGCAATGTCAAATCAACTGAGTGTTGTTTTGTTTTAACTGTTTCTGGTTGGGGAAAGTTTAATGCGCTTGGTGAAGTGCCGTAGTTTACTACTCCTTGTGTTTCGATTTCAGTAGTCCATGTTATTTTTGCCTGATTTTCAGTTTGTTCGGAAACAACTAGGCTTTGTGGAATTTCACCTGATGCCCTTGCGAAAAAATTCTGCAATACTCCAAACGCTAATACTAATATCATCAAAGATATTAAGGCGCCAATTCCAATAGGTAAATATTTCTTTAATTTTGATGGTCTGTTTTCATTTAAAATCGGCGCAGTATTTGTATTTTGTTGTTGTGGTTGAAAATCAGGTATATCCATTTTTTATAAAAGTAATTTTAACGCTATGCCAATTAAAAGTAAAGCTGCTCCGGGAATTGATACTCTTAAAATATTGTCTACAATACCGCTTTGTGGAAGTTCTGTTACAGTATCTGTTGTATCAGTCCCTCCAGTTCCGCCAGTTGAGGTAGAATCGCTATCGTTTGATGAAGATGTTGATGTAGGAGTCGGCGTTGATGTTGGACTTGTTGAACCTCCTGATGAAGCAATTGTTATTAAAGATTCTCCATTTCCACTACAGTTAATAATATTTGTTGCGTCTATATCGTCTTTTATTACCTCTGAAGTTTCATTTACGCTTGCATCACAAAAATACTTTACTGTAGTTGTACCTTTTTTTAATGCTTTAAATGTGACAGTTGCAAAAGTTCCTGTTCCTGTCTTTGTAGTTGCTGGATCGTCAACATATGCTCCAATATATAGATTTCCGTCAGATATTTTTTCAGTTGTAACTATTGGAAAAAAGTCACCATCAGTAAATTTCTGAAATTCAAGCATTGTTGAATCATATTTAATATATCCATCTACTGATAATATATTTTCTGTTCCGGCGTTTACATTTGTTTTTATATCAATTAAATCATTAACATTTGCGCTTTTAGTTTCTGGATCAAAAGTCAAAGTAGCAGATCCTGCTGCAGTGACAGAAAAACCCAGTTGAAGATAAAGGCTAAATAAGAAGAATGTAATTAATGTGATAAACCATAATTTTTTTTTCATGACTAATACACTTCAACTTTAAAAGTGGCTGTTTGTGGTAATAATGATTGTGAGTTTGTAGAAATAAATCCTGTAGACTCTTCTCCTTTTTTAGAGACAATTGATATATCATATTTTCCAGCTTTCACTGGGTTAAATATCATACTCATGACCTCATCGTCTTCAAAAATTGACCTTTCATCTGACCCAGGGCTTTGTGCTGCGGTAATTGAGATATAATCATCTCTTTCCGCTGTGACTATTATATATCTTGCTAAATTTGTAGAGATTGTTGGCTTGGCAAATGCTTGCTTATCAAACTCTACGATAACATCAAAGCTTATTATATCTTCACCTGCTGAATCTGCAAAAACCTGAAGATTAATCGGCTGACCTACTCTGTATCTTCTCAAGTCTTCTTTGGATTTTATAGTTAACGATCCTTTTTTTGCAGACTTAAATGTTGTTTGATTTCCTATATCTTTAACTATATTAAGGTCTCGCAGTCTTGATACTAAATCATATTGATTATTGAATATAAACCACGCAAATCCCAAAAATGCTAAGATTAATATCAATATATACCAGTGCATTCTTTTTACTGCCTCGTGATGTTGGTCCATATTATTTTTCATCATATTTAATTTTTAATGCTTCAAGCATCAAGCTCCAATCTTGTGTACTTACAATTCCGTCTAAATTAAGATCTGCTTTTTCAAGAGTTTCAGCGCTTTGTCTTTGATCAACCGGCAGCAGAAGTGCGTTTAATACAACACCTGTATCTTCACGATTAACTATTCCGTTTTGATCTGGATTTGCTAAATCTCCAACTAATATTTTTACTTGTGAAAAGTCAAAATCATTACTTCCGCTTACTAAAGTAATGTTACCAAATTGACATGAATAATATCCTGGGTTTGGATCTGCAGCATCTGATTTACATATTTTTTTCTGTACATGCATCGGGCCTTTGATAAGAAGATAGTATTTCTGACTTAAATCAACATCGGAGAATGTTACTTTTCCAGACCATATACCACTGCTGTCTGCTGTAAATATTGACGCGTCTTTTTCCTTTTCTTTGCTTGCTGCATCAACCAATTTAACCTTTACTTTTAATTCGGTCTTTGTCTTAGGCAGCGAAACAATCCCTTGAAAAGACAATTTCAAATTCAACTCCGCACTTCCTGTAGCTTCGCCTCCGCCGCCATCTGTTTTTGTTGTACATGCATTATTTATCCATTCACAATCAGCTCTATTGTCACATTTTGATTTCTCATCAGCTCCTATTCTTGAGCAAACTCTTTGACATATTTTTGTGTCAGTCGTACCTCTTTTTGTTATCCACGTACATT
>Ga0082335_1003336_pt1 | contig 26738 bp, 22 predicted proteins | sample Subgrocontami58m_FD_72375 | JGI IMG/M metagenome (GOLD analysis project Ga0082335, IMG submission 72375) | Subsurface groundwater microbial communities from S. Glens Falls, New York, USA - GMW37 contaminated, 5.8 m (SPADES assembly) (version 2) ...
GGCATCTATTACGGCTGGGTCATCGTCGCCGTGATGTTTGTGACGCTATTCATTTCCCTCGGATTCCGCTTCGCCTTCGGCGTCTTCTATTCCGCGATTCTCGACGAGACCGGCTGGCCGCGTGCGGACACCGCGGGCGTGGTTTCCGCCTCCATGATCGTCTACGCCTGCACGGCGGCCCTGATCGGCTACCTGTTTGACCGCCTGGGCGCGCGCGTGCTCTTTCCGATCGGTGCGCTCTGCATGGGAGCGGGGCTCATGCTCTGCTCGACGAGCGAGTCGCTGGCCGGTTTGACCGTCTCCTACGGCATCCTGCTGGGGTTCAGCTACGCGGCGCTTGGATTCATTCCGCACATGGCCATAGTCCCACGCTGGTTCCACCAGCGGCGGGGGCTGGCCTCAGCGGTATCCCTGGCCGGCGTGGGCCTGGGCTCCCTCGGAGTCGCGGCCCTGAGCGCGGAATTGATCCTGCGCATCGGGTGGCGGGAAACGATGTGGTGGTTCGGCATTGCCGCAATGGTGGTGTTGATCCCCATCAACCTTCTGTTCCACCGCCATTCCGCTGAGCGCATTGGCCTGGCGCCCGATGGCCCATCCACGCGACCTGCCACGCGGACCGCGCCTGTCAAGGCCGGCGTGACCATCGGGGATGCGGTCCGCACCCCGGCCTTCTGGCTATTTTCCCTCGCCGTTACCATGACCGGCGTGTGCACCATGACCATGGTCGTGCACCAGACGCGGATGCTGGTGGACATGGGATACAGCCTGCCGCTGGCGTCGTTGATCTTCGGCACGCTCGGCGTGATGCGCGCGATCGGCGGTCTGATCTGGGGGCCGCTTTCCGACCGGATCGGCCGCGCGACCTGCGTCGTCATCATTTGCGGCATCAGCATCGTCGGACTGGCGCTACTGTGGCTGACGTCTCTCCTCCCGGCCGAATCCTTCGCCCTGCGCATCGCGCTGCTCTCGGGATACGTGCTGACGTTCGGCATCGGCTTCAACGGCATGGCTCCGGTCTACGCCTCCGCCGTCTCCGACAAGTTCGCGGGCAGAAACCTGGGCACGATTTTCGGACTGCTCGACCTGGGCTTCGGCCTGGGCTCGGCGGTGGGCCCTTGGTGGGCGGGCTGGATGTTCGACCGTTACGGCAACTACGACGCGGTCATCCTTGGGGTCGCGCTGGGCGTGATGATCACCGGCCTCGGGCTATGGGCCGCGACGCGGCGACGCGGACTAGGTTGACCGAATTACCTGGCGCGATCCGGGTGCTTTTGCGCGGGTCACGCCGCCCGAACGAGGCTGGGCACGGCGCCCTTGCCCCTCACTTCCGCCTCCTCGAACTCGGCGGCGGCAATCGCCCGGTCGAGCGCGGCGCGCAACTCCTTGGCCGTCTCCAGCGTCAGCTCGATCCCAGCCCGCGCGCCGGGGTCGAGGCCGGTGTTGATGAAGTCGAGCGTGATGACGTCGCCCAGCGGCGCATGGCGCGCGTGGTCATAGGCAACCACCGTCTTCGAGAGCGGGAACCATTCGTCCCCGCGCTTCGCCATGCCCTCTGCGCGCGCGATCTCGATAATGGACGTGCACATGTTCGGGCCTCCTACTTCGCCAGATGCTTGCCGAAGAAGGCGAACACCTTGCTCCAGCCATCCATGGCCTGCTCGGGCCGGTAGAGTGGCCGGTGCCAATAGAAAAAGCCATGACCGGCACCGTCGTAGCGGTGGAACTCGTGCATCTTGCCGTGCTTCTTGAGCTCGGCCTCGTGCTGGTTCACCTGCTCGGGGCTCGGCGCGCGGTCGTCGTTGCCGAATAGGCCGAGCAGCGGGCAGCAGAGATCCTTCGTCATCTCGATCGGCGCGACCGGCGTCTTGGCATTGAGTTCCTCCTTGCCCATCACCACGCGGCCGCCCCAGAGCTCGACGCAGGCATCGACGTCCTTTTTCTGGCAAGCGTAGATGAAGGCGTGCCTGCCCCCGGAACAGGAGCCGATAAGGCCGACCTTGCCGTTGTGATTGGACTGCGCGCGCATCCACTTCACGGCGGCCTCGGTATCGCCGACCATCTGGGCGTCGGCAATGCCGCCGCCGGCGCGCACCTTGGCGGCGATGTCGTCCGGATTGCCGTCGCTGCCGCCGCCCTCACGCTCATAGAGGTTAGCGCAGATCGCGAGATAGCCGTGATGCGCGAACCGGCGCGTCGTCTCGATGTAGAGCTCGCTCCATCCCGGGAGATGGTGGACAAGCACCACGCCCGGAAAGCGGCCCGGACCAGACGGCCTGGCCACGTAAGCGGTAATCGGGGTTCCCTTGTCGCCGTTGATGGTCACGTTCTCGCAGGTCATGCCTCGGTAGAATGACATCGATCTTCCTCCATGGGTTTCAGTCTACTATTCTATTGAAAAGTGATCATGTCCGTGCGGGTCAGCGTTACGGCTTTTGGCTTCAAGGGTTCGTTCGCCCGGTTCGCATTGCCCGAATTCAATACATTATAAAAACCGATGGTCGTCTCGTAGCCGCTGCCGGCCGAAGTCGTATCCATCGGAATGACGACGGTGTAATCGCGCGCCATCGCTGCGACCGATGTGTAGGTCACCGAACCGCTGATCTTCCAGCCGACCATGATGAGCGTCTTGATGCCGTTCGCCTTCAACGCCTTGTCGAGATCGGTGTTGTAGAACCGGTCCTGAGCCGAGTTCACGATCTTGATGTCGCCCGGAGCCGGCGCGACCTCTTTCAGCCAGTGGTTCATGTTCCGCTCGCGCGTGCCGTAAGCCACGACGAGGCCCGCCGTGCGTACCCGCTCCATGAAGGGGGTCATAGCCGGCAGCATCTGGCCCTTGCAACTCGGCTGTGAGTTGCAGATGCTCTCGACATAGTCGAGCACCATCAAAGCGGTGGTCTTGGGATCAAGGGTGACGCGGGCCGGGTCGGGGGTCGCCGGCATTTGTAGGGTCATCATGGGCTTGCCGCCTTGCGCGGCCGGTTGCGCCTGAGCCGCTCCACAGAAGAGCGCGAGGGCCAGACCGCTCGTAAGGAGGACAGTGCGAGAGTGAGTCATGTAAGCAAGGTCGATGATAGGCATTTCAAAGCACTTTTTTTCCGCCTGCGACTATATCGCCGGCCCGACAGGCGGTCAATCGCGCGGTGTTTGGTGCGGGTAAATTCCTTGGGGTCGCGCTGGGCGTGATGATCACCGGCCTCGGGCTATGGGCCGCGACGCGGCGACTGGGGCTGGCTTGACCGAATTACCTGGCGCGGTCAGGGTGCTTTTCTTGATCGTTGGTCGGGGTCGCGCACATGTGCTTAGCAATCAACGTCTGACCGACGGAGTCATTTTATAGCGGCGCGCGCGCGCGCGATTGCCTCCGATGCTGGAATCAGCTTGGTGCGTCCACTTTCGATGTCCTTGATACGACGTTCGACCTCGACTGCCCACGCCTCCTCGATATCTTGATCGCCAAAGAGGCTCGCGATCAGACGGTCAGCGAGTTGTGCGCGCTCTTCGGCCGCAAGAGACAATGCCTGGGCCTCGACAATTTCAAGCTGAGTGGACATACGAACCTCCAAGAGTCAGTAGCGCGATGATACGATGATACGCCCGCTGCGCGGACATTGCCTAGGTGCCCTTATTCTCACGCGTTCTGTTCATAGGCGAGCTTGACGATATGTGACAGCAGGTCGCTGACGTTCGGCATCGGCTTCAACGGCATGGCTCCGGTCTACGCCTCCGCCGTCTCCGACAAGTTCGCGGGCAGGAACCTCGGCACGATTTTCGGACTGCTCGACCTGGGCCTCGGCCTGGGCTCGGCGGTGGGCCCTTGGTGGGCGGGCTGGATGTTCGACCGTTACGGCAATTACGACGCGGTCATCCTTGGGGTCGCGCTGGGCGTGATGATCACCGGCCTCGGGCTATGGGCCGCGACGCGGCGACGGGGACTGGCTTGATCGAACTACCTGGCGCGATCCGGGTGCTTTTCTCGATCGTTGGTCGGGATCAAACCAAGGCTGATCGCCATCCTCCGTGGCGCCAAGCGGTACGCTGTGGTCCGGGGCTCGATCTCTCGATCAGTACGGATCGCTTTGCGTCATTTGCCCGATGGTCGCTGAGCGGCCAACTCCGACCGATGATGGTCGCCTCCGGCAATGACCGGTCCTCGGCCAAAGCCGCCGGTCACGTCGGCGCATTTGAACGGCCGGTGTCGGTCAGCTTGCCGTCATTGGAGCGGTGCGCGGCATGAATGGCCGCTTTCTTTCACGTCGAACGCGTACTCCCGACCCAACGCGGAACTCCATGTGTCTCCACCTAAGCAGTGCCGCCGCCCGGATTCTTGAGTAAACCATATTCCTTTATTTGAGTGTGCACCTCGCGAATTTCCTTATTCAGTTGCATAAGGTATTCCTTAGCAACCATCGAAAATAGGTCGTCGCCCTCCTTGTCGAGCTGGATCTTGAACTCCCCGTCCCTGATCCGCTGTATGAGCTGGTTAAAGGCGCTCTTCACGGCATTCGCATTTTCGTCTGACAACGGAATAATGACGTCCCCACTTTCCACCTTGATTCTGAGGGAGTATTTGTCGCCGGCATTCTCGACCGTCGCCTTAAGCGTTTCCATAGATTTTCCCCCGCTCCCCAAACGCTTCCTCGCCGCCTTCGAGCGTCCTCATGCTAACGGCCTTCCAGTCGAGTAGATCCTCGGGCTTGGCAATATTCACCAGATTGTTCGTGAAAGGATTGCCTATATACGTGCTGTATCCGTCTTGCCCGTAACATCGGTAAATCGAACAGTAGGGAAGTGTCCGCACAGCGATATTTGCATCGTGCGTCGAAATGAATACCCTCTTGCCGGCCCTTGCCCGCTCCTTGAGAAGAGGAACGATCACTTCGCTAATGTATTCGTTGCCGAGGCTCTTTTCCGGCTCGTCGAGGATGTATACGTCTTTGTCCGTTCCCAGCTCTTTCTGCAACATCACCATTGAGGACTCGCCGCTTGAAGGTGTGTAGGGGAGGTCGTCGAGGGTGAAATACCTTTTGAAAAGCAGAAGTTCGTAGACCGTCTTGATGCCCTCTGCGTCTTCAACGTTGTTGAGCTCCGAAATGTAATGAAACAAGTCGTCCTGGAAGGCGTGCTTCACGACGTCACGGACGCAGCTCATAAACTTTTTCTGAGCAGCCTTCTTCATTCCCTTCATGCTCGACAGAGAACCATCTGTCACATCGCCATTCTGAAGTGCAAACTCGGTCACAAACTTCAAGTGCCCCTTACCAGAGCCCAGGTCTCCAACGTTTTCCTCTAGACGCGGGATCTTAGTGAACGCGGCCTTAACGACATCTCGAGCATTGATCCCGATCTTGATGCGGTTCAGCGCATAGTCACGAAAGCCGGTTGTCGTAGGCTTGGCTGGCGATCCGGTGTTCCGGTGAATTGCCTTGCGGAAAGCGTTGATGGCCGAGTTCAGCAGAACAATCTCTTTCCAGCCCGCAAAACCCGTCCATTTCTTGCCGTCAAGCCGCTCCAGAAGCAGTGACAATATACGGTTCAGTTCTTTGAGTTCGTCAGACGAGAGTTCCTTCCTTACGGCCGGATCGCTTTTGAGGAACTTGAAAAACTCCTCGGTTGTCGCCGCCGCTTTGTTGTATTCATAAAACCCCCGTCTGGCATCACCATCTTCCTCAGGGTCAATTTCCTTCAAAAGGATCTTTTGCGCGTTCTTGTTTGTGTTCGCGGCGTTAAAGTGATCAACGTATTTGTGAATGCTGGTGACATCTACCTCACGCGCGTTCCGGAGGATCTCAATTTCGTCCTGACAGTAGCTAATCTCATACGTATTCAGGTTGACGGAAAGGCTCTTACCTTTGAGGTCGAAGATTTCGTCGATCCGGCCACTCGCGGATTCGTAGACCGTCGCATCGATCCCATTCTTGGAATAGTGCTTGGCGATGGCCGTAAGGATGCAGGACTTCCCGGTTCCTTTCGGCCCGAAGATGACGTTAATGTCGTTGAAGGCCTTGATGGTAAGTGTCGTGCCGTCTCCAAACGGGGCTAGCGACAGGTCCTCGGACGTTTTCCTGTCGAGCACGGTGTTAATGGCCGTGGGGTCTTTCTTCAGCAGCAAGCAAAAGTGCTCAAAGCTATCGATCGGCAACCGCAGGTCAGGCAATTCATGCGCATGAGCGGCATACGCCCCCCAATCATGGACGTCGGACCCGTATATTGAAGACCTACCGTGAGAGATATGGATGCCCGCGGAGATTGCATTACTCACTTCTTTGAGAACGCACCATTTGTTCTTGGCGCCCGACTCCAGCACCCCGATCATGTCGTCCGAGACGCTCGGCCTCTTCTGCTTGTAGTGAGCCACATACAAGGGCCCCATCGCATCGAACGTCTTCAAGACATCCGCGATCGTCGCTTTGAAAGAGTCCGGCGTAGAGCCCTTCGTTAATGCCTCAACCGCGAGCGCGAATTTTGGTGCCAGATCTGGAGAAATAATCACCAGCAAATGCCCTCGTACATCGCCTTCGTAAACATCTAGCTCGACGCCTGGCCATACCTGCGCGTCTTTGCCTATTCGCTCTTGGATCGCCTGATATTGCGGAAGGTCGAAAACATTGTGATTCGTGACAGCAATGACCTTTACGTCTGTCGACAAGACCGTGTTGCAGAAGACTTCCGGCGTTACTTCTCTCGTAGGCGCATCACCGGACTTACATTTCTTCGTGTGCGTGTGTATGTCGATTTTCAACGTTGCCTCCCTCCCCTTGACGTCGAGCCAAATGGTCTGGTGTCCGGCTTGTGAGTCAGACGTCGTTGCCCCGCTAACGGTTTAGATTCTACGCTCCTCAGTGATAATCTCGATTTGCGGTCGTTCCATTGCCGGACCCCTAATCTAAGAGGACAAAGACGGGAGGGCTCCGGCATGGATAAGGCGGATTTAGGAGGGGTGGAGCACGCGAAATCGACCGGACGCCGTCCAACACGCGCTCCGTCGCGTCCGGGATTTCGGCTCCCTTTTTTCTCCCTCCGGCCGTCCGGACGCGCGGGAGGGGCGGAAATGGCCGAAAGTACGCGTAGGAAATCATACCGTTAAGCTGCCGTTCCCACGGATGGCGAAAAATCAGACTCCGATCAACAACCTAGGAGTCTGTCATGGAAACCACCCAGAAACGTGAAGCATGGAACAAGGGCAAGCTCGTCGGTCAGAAACCGCCCCTCAAGCCCAAAGACATCTGGGCCATCCGAATTTACCTCCAGAGTGCAGATGCCGTCCGTGATCTTGCCATGTTCAACTTGGCGATCGACAGCAAGTTGCGCGGCTGCGACCTGGTCAGTCTGCGTGTGCGCGACATAACCCACGGGAACCAAATTGTTTCTCGGGCTATGGTTACCCAGCGGAAGACGCAACGCCCAGCACAGTTTGAACTAACGGAGCCGACCAGATCAGCAGTGGCATCCTGGTTGGAGAAGGCCCAGTTAAGGTCCGACCAACACCTCTTTCCGAGCCGCGTTGCGAGTTCGCCCCATGTTTCCACGCGGCAGTATGCTCGGATCGTTCACCGTTGGGTGGAGGCGGCTGGGTTGGATTCGTCAGCCTATGGGACACATTCAATGCGACGGACCAAAGCGACCTTGATTTACAAGCGGACCAAGAACCTCCGAGCCGTTCAATTGTTGCTTGGCCATACGAAGCTGGAAAGTACAGTCCGCTACCTCGGCATCGAAGTCGATGACGCGCTGGAGATTTCGGAACAAACTGAAATCTAGCGAACCACCGGCGGCCGCACGGCTGACCGTGTGGCCGCTTTCGGACATGATGGCGTTGGGGCGCTCCCGGCCATTAGCGGCGGTTAGCTGTTACGTTTCAAAATGACGATTGATCGACACCCTACACCCTTCCCTCCCCCGGCCGGGCGTCTGAACAGGCCAAGCTCGCATCGAAGAGCCGGCGGTGATCGAGCGCATTCTCACGCATCTGGGGTTGTCGGCGCAGCCGCCACCACGGACCCCGGCGCGGCGCGTGGAACTATTTCAGGCGGCTTGATACTCGAAGGCGGACTGGTCTTGCGCGGGCCGATGGGTGAGCTCGGCTTGCGCGCGTGCGGGCGCGCGGATTTGGGGGAAATCGGCCATTGCGAAAGGCAACATTTTGGGGAAAATAGCGGGGCTCGCGTGAATTGTCACGCGGTTGACGGTCCGCTCGACCGGCGATAGAGTGCCGGTCAGTGAAAAATAGCGTTTAAACCGACTATCCGTCGTCGTTCTGACAGTCGACAATCTGGTTAAGCCGCACGCCGGAAATACTGACACCGGGTCGCGCGGCTGATACACACGAAATCCCTGCTAGATCCTTCACGACTAGAAATTACGTGCTAGATCGAAAACGAATACGCGCATCGCGACAGGTCTTTCTGATTGCTTCACCCAATTATCACAGATGTCTTGCAAGCAGTACTCCAATTCCCTCGCAGTTCTGGGCACTTTACCGCAAGAACGGACCAACTCTGCGTGTGTGCAGCCGAAATATTTTAGTCCGTACCACCCCACTAGGTATATCCCATGCTCAGCTTCCGGATCACCGAGATATTTCGCACGGAGTTGATTCTCGATTGCTTGAAACAGTAAAGGATTATGTTGCCTCTTGACTTCAATATAGACTTTGGCTCGACAGCCATTCGGAATAACACAACTCACGAAAATGTCAGGTCGATTTCCGCCCACATTCAACTCTCTACCTGCGATGATTCTTTGAGTGAGAATGATCGGATGGTGCCTCAGCTTATCCGCAACCATTACCTGAAGACTGATCTCATGTCGCACAAACCAACGCTGCTTATGCTTGTACCACAATAGATCTTTCAGCGACATTTCGCCTTTTTCAAATTCTTCCTTGATCTCGCTAATCAATTCGCAAACCAGTACGAATAAATCGCTCGAATTTCTTACGGAGGCTGCCCCACGTGAGAGAATCTCGGCTAATTCCTCTGGGGTGGGTGGGGTCCACCCGTGAGTCGCGCGTGATTTGCGCCATTGATCAATATAATAAGCTTTCACTGGCGCAAGAGTTGCTTTAGGAGCGCCGAAAAAAGCCTTCTCGATTGCGGCCTTCGCTTCGCTAGTACCGCTATTGGCAATCGTTTTCAGCGCATCGTCGCGCAGGTTGCACAAATCGGAAGACGACCATGTTCTCGACCCGACGAAGGCGCCCAGGAGCCCAGGAAAAGTGCCGAACGGATAGGCATCTAACAAATAGGGCAACAACTCGGTGAGGATGGCCGGCGTAACCCAAACAGGCCACACTATGCGTCCGGCGAAATGGATGTCGACTATTAGCTTGAACCATATCCGCAATACACGGCTTCCTTGCGTGCCGGTCACGGGAAAATGCGCCACAATAATGTCTAGCACAGAATGGTGGTAGTAACGCCACGCGGCTGCGGCAATCGCCAGTGCACGGAGCGGATGTGGCCCTTGTAATCGAGTTTTCAGTATTGAAAATAATATCTCCTGTTCCTGCGTATTCAAAACCTGACTTGCGATGGTTCGCAACAACGGAACGTAAATTCGCCACGGTAATAGGTCGTGTCGATGAAGAACTTGCCATGCGACTTGCCGCCAATACGCAGACAGTTTGAGGTCCCGTAAGCTTTTGGCCAGGCGGGCATCAATGTGTGTCGGAAGCTTGCATTCCAACGAAATGGTTTCATCGCATAAGGCTACAAAAAAGCTTTGTTCTTGTTGTATAGCAAGACCAAGCCAAGTTGGTGTGTAGCCGTCTGCTCTGAATGCACTTACAATTGCCTTACGTCGCTCTTGTGGCGGTACCGAGGTCCAATATTCTTCCGAGTGATCACAAAACAAAGTCACTGCAAAGGACACTAGCTTTGACCAACCTTCAAAGCCCGCTGCCGAATAAAATGGGGTGTCACGCGGAACGGGCTGATGTTCCCAATACCGAGCCAAGCCTTCCGAGAGAGATTGCGCAAGACTTGTACCAAGCCGTAGATGCATTAGTTGCTTAGTTCCGCTCGGTTCTTCCGGGCGATCCGTAACGCGCGAAGTAACGGGGGCTAAGAGCTCTTCGACATCCTCTTGATTTACGCGAAGCGGCATCGGTGCTTCGACTACTCGCACGAGACGCCTTAGCCACTTTTCGTGTCCTTCCTCGATGCAACGGCGATGTGCGATGGCCATCTGAAGCGTGGTTGTCATAGTGCGCTCGCGCCGTTCGCCAATTCCCCGCACACGATCAATGACTGCCGCAATCTCATCAGCCGCTGTGACCACGAATCGTGCCGATATAAGCTGACGAATCTCAGCCTCATGACTGAATCGCTCGAGCAGGTTGTCGACAAACGAAGATGGGGATCCTGCCCTTTGCCATGCAATCCTGAGAAAGCCGTAGCCAATGTTAAAGGGCAATTGATTCCCTAGACATCGCTCCGTAAGCAGATCGTCCCAATACTCTAAATCGTCATCTCGCGGCCGGAAGATTTCGTGATCAAGCCACGACGGAGCGAGGAATGTATTCTTGCCCCATTTCGCGTGAAGCCGCTGGAGTTTTTGCAGGCAAACGGCTCGTTGAAGGCGCCGATTTCCAAGCACGATTTTGCAAATTTCATCTTCACGTTGGGGGGTAATGGCTCGACAGTTAGATGCCTCGGCCCACGTGGAAAGCCATGATTCGATAACAGATACTCTCGTTTCATCATCTTGCCACACTCGTATCTGGAGCTCCAAGAACCTATCGAACTCCTCCCAGACGAAAATGTGATCATACTTGAATCGATTCGACCCCCTATCGCGGTACGATGCGTGCGCAATGACCCGTCTTATGTCCGAGTCTAAGGCGTCAATGACCTTTGCCCGGTCTGATGGATTCAACTGCTTTGTCAAGGTACAAATAAAATGAAACATGCTGTGACCCGGAAATGGATAACGCTTAGACAGATGGTGGATCAGGTCCTCAATGGGCAAATGGTCTGGCCACAAAAACGTGAGTGCGCTAGCGCGGAATCGACCAGTGCTGTCGATCTTGTTGTTGTACGTGAGCCACCGCCTGAGCGTTCGGACGGCAGTCTTATTTTGAGTCCCTAGAAAGAAAGCGGCATTTTCTCGCGCGTCATGATTCTGCTTCGAATCAATGAGTATCCGCTCCATCTCTGGGTCAAGTTCATGTACCTCGCTTTCCGTTACCGCCGCGATCAAATAGGAGCGAAATCGTTTACCAAGCTTCCAACTCCGCTGCAATAGCTGCCGAACGTCGTGAATAACTACTGGACATCTAAGATGAAAGAAGAGCTTCGAGTTTACATGCTGAAACCAATCATCAGAAAGATAGCTATCTCTAATCCATTCCCAAATGAAAACCTTCTCGTCGTCCGGCAGCCCCGAGATGTATTCCGTAATTACCACCTCGGGACATCTTGCGAGCATTGCGTGCCTGATAGGCGCGTTTAGTGCGCACAACCATTTTGCTACTTCTTCCAGTCTCGGGACTACAGTTTCTGCCGCTGCGTCAGCGAAGAAGAGGCCTACGATTCTTTCGGGTTTCAGGTTGTGACGCACTTGGCAGTCGTGAAGATAAGCCGCTGCCAGATAGTCAGCAAGTTGAGGGTTGGCAAATCGATACTGGCCGCGCGAGTAGCTTTCAAAAAGGCTTGTTGAGAATAACTCCTTGTGTTCTGGTAGGGTTTTTCCAGAAGCCATGATAGGAACGTGGCGTTCGGGGTCGAATCCGTGCCTCGAGATAATTTCTCGCCCGGTCAGAACTGTCATCGCCGCGTAGTGCCTTGCCAAACTCAGTCGATCACTTATTGGTAGCGTATCAATTGCCAAATCTTGCCGATATTCGTTGAGCTCGTCTAATCGATTGACTATGGCCTTTTTGTAGAGAATTTCGAGATTGCCGGAAATCTGTTCCTTGCGCTGACATGCTTCGAGTAGCATATTCAACGTGCTGGGAACGCTCATTAAATGCCTTGCGTGGTCAGGGAGGGAAGAGAATAGTTGGTCAAAATCGACGCCGTTTTGAATGCAGTAACCCTCAACTTGGTTGAGATGAAGGTTAAGCAGATGCAGGACAACGTGCCTATTTTGAAGCTGCCGATTGGCAGGAGTTGTTTCTTGTAGAAGGCTTTCCCATTTGACTTCGTCAATATGTCGCCAGTCCACTTCCCGACAAGAAATATGAATGCGCAATCTAGAAAGTACCTCGCGACCGAGCGAATACAGTTTATCGACTATGTCTAGGAAGAACCTTGGACTGTCTAAACGCCCTTCGTCCAATCCATCCAGGAAAAGTTCGCCATCGTGTTCGGTCTCTAACCATTTTTCCCACTTCCTTTTATGTTCTCTGGAGAATGCAGATTCCAACCCATTACCGTTGATCTCCCTCAAAGCAAGAAAGTGGGAGTGATTTGCTTTTCCGGCGTGGTATCTGAACTCGGTTGTTTTTCCATGTCGTGGTGGCGACAAGAGCACTATGGATCGGTACTCGTCGAAGGCATTCCAACCTTTGGCGAAGACCTCGTTAGGTCCGAAAGGAAATGTTTCCTGCTCAATCGGGAAATCCAAAGCTCCTCGACCTTCGCGGTTAATCTGGTCGCGGTCGTCGATGGTGCAGAAGTACCGGTAAAGGTGTTGCGTGGTTGTCATCGCTGTGATCCGAATATCCTCAAACCGAGTTCTCGACCGAATATCAATAGGCATGAGTGTTAGGCTGGCATTGGTCGCAGTAATCGGCAGCGGTGAAATTGGGAGCCTTGAACCCCGGTGGCCACTTCAAACTCCCCCACCTGTCCCTGGCGAATTCGTAGTGTAGCTCGAATAACCTTTGCGGTGCAGTCTTGCGGAGATCGGAGAGCGTGATAACGTGCGACTCATGACCGAACAGCAGCGCGATCTCCGGAAACTTCACGCCGTCCTGGAGTAGATGCATCGGCGATGCAGCCATAGCGCGAAATGCTTGAGACGGGCGAGATCCCCGTCAATGGTGTGTTGGGCGTAACCGCTCTCGGTCAACCGGTGGTCAAAGAGCTCGACGTACGACGCACACGGATCAGAGGAACGACAGGACTCCTGGCTTGTGCTCTGCATGGTGGTCTCCTTGGAATGGAGACCACACTCTGCGCCGAAGGGCTAAAAACTATGCAGAGCTCTTCACTGGCTTCTCGATGAAGACTTCGCGTAACTCCGCATAGTTTCGATGTCCGCATAGGGGTCGGGAGTACGCGTTCGGCGTGAAGGAAAGCGGCCGTTCGACTTCTTGATTCCACCGACGTCAGCTAACAGCTCCACTGCTGCCGTGTAGGGCAACGAGTATCAACGGCGGCAGAGGCCGAAATGCCACCGCACAGGTGAACTGCCGCAGCCGTCCACTCCTCGGCCGAAGCCGCCGCTGGCATTTCGATCCGTCAATTTCCGCAACCGAGACCTAACGTTGATCCAGATAGCGCCGCTTCAAAGAGTTCAAGTTCGGCAGGGCTCGACCCATAGCGGACCTTCCCTGACTGCTAGTCCAGCTCGGGGGGACGCCGCGGGGCAACCAGCTTAGAGCTACCTCGAACTCCCACCCACTGGCCAAAGGCCGATGTACACGGACTTTTTCTGCGGATCGGAAGAGCGTAGGATTCCATGTATAGGGAGAATGATCTACCATGCAGCGGACAGTCGAAAGCTGCGCTTGCTTTCTCCTGCCGGTCATGGCGAACGTTGAGGCTGCGCGAAAGAGTTCCCGCGTAGCGATAGAGATATGACGAAGCAAAATTCGCGCTCTCAAAATGGGCTGTATTCGACGATCGCCACCTCGGGAGGCAAATGTACCCCGAAATCCGCGGATTTTCCCGCCGACACCCTCTTTGCACAGCGTCATTAGGCATCGCTGAATGGACATCGAGCGCAGCCCCCGTGAACTCGTCGAAGCTGTAGGCTCATGGCTGCACTTTGAGGCTATGTGTGGTCGAACTGAATTGTTCAGCGAGCAGTATCTTTCCTACCCAATCGGTCAATACTTAAGCGGAAAATATGGCGACAGGCTTCGGACGGAATTTCCGCACCCGGTGCTATCGCAATTGCGAACCGGCCGTGGCGACAAACCAAGATTGGATTTTGCGGTACTTGATGACGACGCCATTCGACTCGCGGTTGAGACAAAATGGCTCGGCCCTACGTCAAGCCTTGAGTCGATCCTACGCGATTTGGTGAGACTGGAATTGGTAGCCGCCCATTCGCATGCCACTACATACTTTATCTTGGGTGGAACCAAGCGCAATCTGCACGCTTTGTTCTCAACAAAGGCATTCCAAGCGTACCCGGAGCACACGGAAAGTCGACCGTTGATGCCTGTCGATCACAACAATACGCGCGCTCTGAGATTGGATCCCGCGCCAGCGTTTCGGGAGGAACTCTTTGCGAAGTCGCTCGCCAAACTCAAGGGTGTTGATCTTCCACGGGTATTTGTACTTCAGCGCACGGCGCCGTTTCCGACCCTCGTGAAAGCAGGGCAATTCCAGATATACGGTTGGCGCGTCGAATGCGCGGGGGTGCGTAGTACATTTCGGTGTGAGGAATTGCCCGACGGTGCCTGACTTTGCGCTCAGCCGGACGGCACTTGGCTCGCTTCTAGGGGGCTTCGGCGCGACCCGCCGATGGGCTCGCACGTTAGACGCACTACCCACGGAGGTTCTCTTTGACTCAATTGTTAGACATTCTTAGGGCAGAAGGGCGGAACACGCCGCTTCTAGCAGTGCCATAAGGTGGTGCAATTGTGAGGTTACTATACGTTGGCTTTCTAAAGGGCATGCAATGGACGCGTTCTTGAGCATCCTTTCTGGGGGAACAGCGGGCGCCTTATTAGTGTGGATCTTGCGCGGCTGGATTTCTGAACGCCTCAAACAATCGATACAGCACGAATACTCCCAGAAGCTCGAGACGCACAAGGCGGAGTTAAACGCCTGTATTCAAGCTTTGCAGCATGAAAACGAACTCTCTCAACTACGAACCTCTCTCTTTTTCGACCACCAGCGAAATGCTTTCTCCATTCTTCTCGCAACCATTGCTGAGGTGAATCAGAAGTGGATCGACAAAGGTTACGAAAGGGATGTCGGTCTGATTCGACCCGTCCCACATGACGCGTATCAGCAGTTACGCAAGCTGTATTATCAACACCAGCTGTTTCTCGACAGTTCATGTCTTACGGCTCTTGAGCTGCTCTTCGATTGCTATGTCGATTCTTTCCCATTTGATGATGGTTCGGGTGGCCCACCGATTCAGCGCGATATTGAGGGTGCTCGTGACGCCGTTGAATATCTCCAACCACGAATCGCTGAGCTTTTCCAAGAAAGGATCGGCCTATCAACGGATAACGTTGCCAAGCGGGAGATCGCTTTGTTTGGGGCAATGAGGCTCCTCAACAGCTATCACTTTCCCGAAATTCAGCTGCCCGTCCGAGGTGTTCTCGAGATGCCGTATAGTGATCAGCCAGCGGACGCTGTTGCTAAGGCACAGGAGCACATAGATGACCTCATGGCGAAACTCAGACAGCTTCACGATTATCTCGGGCATACGCACGGCGTGTTCCACCAAGGGAGAACAAAGGCCTCCAGGTATTTGGGGATATTGGAAGCTAAGTGAAACGCGACTTACGGGGTAGCATGAGCCAAACTGGCAGCCGCTGCGGTCAACGTTTTGCCGCCGCACAGTAGGACCTCGGGGACGGTAGCATCAGGGAATGCGTATGGAGACTGGTTGTGCCGCTTAGACGTGATAAAGACGGAGTGTGGACTGTTGAGTTTGATGAGACAGAGAAAGAGAAGAGAGAGCAGTCACATCCGTCGTACATTGAAGCGCTCCCCCGGTACTTGACCGCACTTGACCCTGCGTTTGAGGGTGCGAGGCAAACGTCTGAGTTCAATTTTCTTTTCTCATTGTTCGCCATCAGAGGAATGCAAGATGCCGGTTGGGACCCTTATGAGACGACGGTACGGGCAATCAAGGCTATCCGCGAAGTTCATGGCCAGATTAAAGGAGAAGCCAATCGCGATCTGGCGCTATGGCTCTACGGCCATATTATGGAAGCGTCCGAGCCCTACGAGTTTCTTGCAAACCTCATTGACGTGGCAGTTGGCGGCAGATTTCTCGGGGAAAGATTTCCGCCTCATTCGAATGGAGCGCCGCTATCCCCGCAGATAAAGATTAGTCGACTGACCAAGCAAGCGACGGCTGCCGGAATGTCGGGGGTGGTCATACCCATGAGCGAAGCGTGGAACCGGGAATTTCGAAACGCGATTTTCCACGCGGACTATACCCTGTACGGGCCAGAAGTAAGGACGATCCGCCCATATCGTAGTTACTCGCACGACCAGGTTATGACTCTTGTAAACAGAGCGCTGGCGTATCACGAGGCGATGTCGATTCTCAGACGATCTCACATCGAGAGTTATACCGAACCTGTGATAATTCCGGCTGATCCGCGGTTTACCGGGGACCCACATGAAGATGCGATCGTGATCGTGCGCGAGGGATACGGAGCCATCGGACTGAAGGATGCGTGGACTGAGCAAGAACTCGGTCAGGGGCGGATACCCTACCGACTTGGGCGGTTCAGTCTCGAAGAAATGAAGGTCCTGGATGCAGATCGTACACTCGCCCTACTGACGGCTCGCGAAAAAACCTCTTGTATACCCTGATCCAGAACCAATAAGAAAGTAGTCCACTTCTGGTGATGCGCGGACGAGTTCCTTCAGCGATGATAGCCGATCGATCGAATGCCAAACCAAATGGCCAACGACCCCGGGGCGAACGGCCGCTTCCAGTCGGGTTCTGCCGTGGCGTGAAGGCAAAGCTGCTGCTCGGCAGCCCTCTTGCGCCGACATTCGGTTCGCAACCCATAGCAGACTTCAGTGCACGGTGGAGTCAACGTCGGCAATGGCCGAATACCGGACGATGATGGTGGTCACGGTGAATGTCTCTTTAGGACCGAGCAGACATTACGCCCCGCCACATCAAGCCCGGCACGAGCCGCCCGATGGTGGTCACGGTGAATGTCTCTTTAGGACCGAGCAGACATTACGCCCCGCCACATCAAGCCCGGCACGAGCCGCCCATCGGGCATAGAATGCGAGTTATGGAAAACGAACTGGTAGGAAAGTACACGATGCCCGGCATCGGCTTCGGGACGCTGGGCAACGTCGGTGATGCCGGCAGTGCCCTCGTCGAAGCGGCGCTTGCCGAGGGCTACCGGTACATCGACACGTCCCGGTTCTACGGGAACGAGGAGGCGGTGGGGAGCGCATTGGCGCGTTCTTCGGTCCCGCGCGGTGATGTCTGGGTGACGACAAAGCTCCTGCACCCCCGGACGCCGCCGCAGCCGGACCTCGCTTTCGAACTGGAGAAGAGCCTGCGCCTCCTGCGGACGGACTATGTGGATCTCCTCCTGATGCGCGAAAACCTGAAGGTGCTCGACTTCACGCTCACGAACGACGAGATGGCCGCCATCTCGGCGCTGGCCCGCGGAACGCGCATCGTCAACCCGAAGCATGGTCCGGCCTGGGACCCTGCGTGACTATCTGCTTCGGTGTATGTTGCTACGAAAATGCCGCTACTGCCGCAACTCGCGACTGTGCCAGACGCGAATCACGACCACTTCTCCGTGCGCATTGATCCGATAGCGAAGGACATAGGCGCCAGCACCAAAGGCCGCGAAAATTTCTCGCCGGCCGGTGTCGTCGTCCATGCTTCGTCCAATCTCCGGAAATTGGGCCAATTGCTGAGCAGCCGCTTTGATGCACGTCACCACACTGCAGGCGGCTTGTGCGTTCTTTTCAGCAACGAAATCGTACAAGCGCTCAATATCGTCCAGCGCTTCCGGTAACCAGACTATGTTCGCCACGAGGTGCGCTTGCCAGCCTCGAGATCATCGAGCCATGTCATGACTTGGTCGTTCGGCAACGCCACGCCAGTGGTTTGGTACTGCTCCCAGCGCTGATCATCTTCCATGCGTTCGCGCTCCCGTTGCTCCTCCCGGGCGAGATACTCCTCGATCGCTTTCTTGATAATCCAGTGTGTCGCCCGGTCTTTGGTCTGGCCTAGCGCCTTTAGCCGATCGCGGGTTTGCCGATCTAGTTTGATACCCAGTGTGGTAGTGTCCATGGCGGTCGTAACCTCCGGTTGCAACTGTTGCAACTATATCGCAGTTCTGTGAACGAGGGTAGGCCCTTGCAGGTGGTCGGAGGTTCAAATCCTCTCGCCCCGACCAGCAAAACCAATAGCTTGTGCGCACGGCAGCGCCCGGGAAATCCTGCGCCACCGGTGATCAGAACCTTTACCTACTCCGCCTTGATTCCCTGTTCGTTGAACACGGTACGCCACTTTCGGATTTCGCTGTTCAGGTGAGCGGCCATCTCCTCGGGCGTGCTCGCGATCACGTCCAGACCGCGATCCTGCCAGCGCTTCACTGCATCAGACGTCTTCAGCACCGCTCGCAACTTTTCGTTGAGCGTCGCGATGATCTGCCCGGATGTCGCCTTGGGCGCTGCGAGGATCTGCCACGTAGTGAATTCGTAGCCGGGCAGGCCGGCCTCTGCCATCGTCGGGATCTGCGGTGCGATAACGTTGCGCTTGGTGGCGGTGATGCCGAGCGCTTTCAGCTTCTTTGCCTCGATGTGCGGGAGCGCTTCCGTGATTGCATTGACGAAGTACAACTGTGTCTCGCCGCTCAATGTCGCGATCTGCGCCGGGCCGCCACCTTTGTAGTGTACGGCAAGGAGCTTGATCTTCGCGAGGTTATTGAGCAGCTCGCCCGCGATGTGCGGATTCGTGGCCGCGCCCGCCGTGCCATACGTGATCGCGTTGGGTTTCGATCGCGCGAGCGCGATCAGATCCTTCATTGAATTAACCGGCAGTGAGGGATGCGACACCAGAACGGACGCCACCGAAGCGAGAAGTGAAACGGGCGCGAAGTCGTTGACAGGGTCGTACGGCACCTTGCGGTACGCGAACTGGTTTGTCACGAAGGGTAGCGTGTTGACGAGCAGCGTATAGCCGTCGGGCGCCGCGTTCTTCGCAAGCTCGGTGCCGATCATGCCCGAGGCGCCGCTGCGATTGTCGATGACGACCTGCTGGCCGAGCGGCTTGCTCAGATCCGCGCCCACGAGGCGCGCGACGAGATCGACGCTGCCGCCCGGCGGAAAGGGCGAGATGATGCGGACCGGCTTGGTCGGATATTCAGCCGCGAATGCGTGCGGCACGGTGAACGCCAAAACCAGAAATGCCAGTGCTCGTTTCATAAAATACCTCCTCCTGTTCACAGTTCCGGTTTGATGCCCGCGTCCCTGATGACTTTGCTCCACTTCTGCATCTCGGCTTTCAGAAACGCCGCGAATTCCTGCGGTGAGCTCCCCACCGCTTCCGCGCCATCGAGCTGGAAGCGCTGGGCCACGTCCGGCAACTGCACGATGCGTGCGACTTCCGCTGACAGCTTATTGACGATGGCCTGCGGCACGCCTGCGGGAGCGACCATTCCCTGAAATGCCTCGGCACGGTAGCCGGGCAGAGTCTCGCCGACGGTCGGCACGTCGGGCATGCTCGACTGGCGCTTGACGCTGGTGATCGCGATGGCGCGCAACCTGCCGGTCTTGATGTGCGGTGCGGCAGATATCGTCGTGGTGAACAGCATGGTGACGCGCCCCCCTATGACGTCGGTCACGGCGGGCGGGATACCCTTGTAGGGCACGTGGATCATGCTGATGCCCGCCGCCCGCTGGAACATTTCAGCCGAGAGATGCGGCGCGGAGCCGGCGCCGGGGGTCGCGAACGTAAGCTCGCCCGGTTTGGCCTTTGCCAGCGCGATCAGGTCCTTGACCGACTTGCCTGCAAAAGCAGGCGTGACGACGACCACGTTGGGCTGTGAGTTCAACTGCGTGACGGGCATGAAGTCCTTGCCTGGATCGTACGGCAGCCTGGCATAGAGGCCGGGATTGATCGCGAACGTCGTCGTGATCATCAGCACGGTGTAGCCATCCGGCGTGGACTTCGACGCGATTTCCGTCCCGACGATGGTCGCCGCGCCGGGGCGCGTATCGACGACGATGTTCTGACCCCATTTCTCGGTCAGTTTCTGCGCGATCAGCCGCGTGCTGATGTCGAGCCCGCCGCCCGGTGCAAACGGCACGATCATGCGGATCGGCCGGTTGGGATAGTTGACGGCGTCTTGCGAAAAGGCAGACGTGGCGAGCGCTGCCAGTGCCATTGCCGGGATACAAAGGAGTTTCATGCAAGGGATTTTATACCAAGCACTCGTTTCTTCACCGCCTCCGGCGAGCCCTCGAGGTCCATGTCCGCAAGCGACGGCCCGCACTGCCACGGGTCGACGCCGAGCAGCACGCCGAGGATCTCCGCGAACGCGCGGTGCAGCGGCACTGCGATTCCCGCCTGATCGGCAAGTTGCACGCACGGCACGATGGCGTAGGGCAAATCCACCGCTTCCCACTCGCGCCAGATGTCGGGCTGGAAGGGGGGAAAAGACTTGTAAACAGGATTCTGCATCGCCTCGTAGAAGGTGTTGCTTTTGAAGCCGTAGTACTGCTCGATCGCCTTCGCCATCGGGGTGTGCTCGACGCCATAGGCCTCGCACACGCGCTTGCGCTCGGCGTCGAGCGCGTCTCCGAGCACGCCCGCCGCGGGCACTACGCACTCCTGGTAGAAGCCGATCTTCTTGCCGTCGAGCTTCGCGCGTTCCATCATGCCGACGTTCGGCAGCACCATCGCCGGATGCACGATCAGGTTCAGGTTCTCGAGCCCGGTCTGGAGCACCGACGACGCCGCCGCGAAATCGGGGAACAGGGGCTTCAGAACCGCGAGCGCTTCGTCCGACCGCGAAGCCGGTACCGTCGCGATCCGAATGCCCTTGCGCAGCCCTTTGGGCGTCACCACCGTGCCGTTGATCCGCGCGGCATGCGTCGGCGCGGGCGCTTCGGTCACGAGCACGTCTTCGCGGCCCGCTTTGCGCAGCAGCGGCGTAAGGCGCGCAGCCGGCCAGTAACCGTGGCTCTGAACGTGCACGACGGCGCCGCGCGCGAACTCGGGAATCATCGCGCTGAACTTCGCTTCGAGCTGATGGATGTCGACTTCGATCAGCACGGCCTCGGCATTCTCGAGCGCCTCGCGAGTGGTATCGCAGATCCTGTCGAGCCTGGCAAAGCCGGCTTTCTTCGAGATGAGGTGCTTCGCATCGCCCTCGATGGTGTAGCCTCCCGCCTTGCGCACTTCCGGGAGCTGATCCTTTTGCTCCGGAAAAACCGTATAGCGAACTTCGTGGCCCGACAGTGCGAGATCCGACGCGCACACGGCGCCAATCGCGCGTGCGGTATTACCGATGACTGCGACTTTCGACATGCAACTGCTCCGTTGGTAAAACCGTCATTTGGGGAAAGTTGGGGTTAGACTACCTTACCGGGACTGAAATCGCACTCTGATCCCACTGGATCATCGTACACTGATCCTGAACGCTTAAGGGAACGCATAGTTTTTGGAGAACCATTTACGTCCGCTTCGGGTCAGGTCCGAAACGGGTGGCTTGGACGCTGCGGCATATTTGCGGGGCGTCAGCGCTCCGCGGAATCCCGGATGCGCTGGTATCGTCTCCGTGCCGGCATATGCCCGCAGAATTTTTCTGCCGGGTTGGCGCAGGCGCTCAGAACCCGACGCGCCATTGACATAACACAAAATGTCACTCCCCTTTCCCTGATAGCATGAAAACGGGTGGAGGGCGTTGTTCAGACTAAAGCGGATAACCATGGAAGTGCCAGAAAGCATCAGGCGGGAAGCTACCAAGTGTCAACATGGGTTTGAATGCCTTGACACCGGGTACTGTGGCCATGAGAAAAAATGCGAAATCGAATTTGCATTCGGCTCCCATGCGCTTGGCCTCAAATTCAGAGGGCCGTTTTCCTGTCCGTATCACGAGTCATTTGGGGACGTGGCACTCTGTACCTGCCCCGTTCGCTATTTCCTCTATGCCAATAATCCCTCCAATGCCGGATAGCTGTGCTGTTCAAAGAGGAGGAAGACGATTCAGCGCCGCGCACACGCGCTCGACGCCGTAATCGCGCTCCGCCGCCGCGCGCGACACCTTGCCGTTGCGCAGGTCCGCCGCAATCGCTTCGAGTGAGCGCCCTGCGGGCGCGCCGTAACCACCCGCGCCCGGCGTTTCGATGCGCATCGAGTCGCCAACTTTCATTTCGACCCGCGCGACTTTGGAGAACAGCTCTTCCTGATCGGGACGGCCGTAGTTGCGGATGAGCCTGGCGCGGCGGCCATCGAGCCCGCCGAATACGCCGGTCGGCACCCCGACCGTGTGACTGTCCGAGCGCACTGAAAATATCGTTGCCGGCACCACCGCGCGGATCTGGCGCGCGATGCCGAGCCCGCCGCGATATTTGCCGGCGCCGCCGGAATCCTCGACCAGCGCGTACTCGTCGACCACCAGCGGATATTCGTTCTCGAGCGCTTCAGCCGGCAGGTTCGACGTGTTGGTCATGTGCACGTGCACGGCGTCCATGCCGTCCGCATCGAACCGCGCGCCGCTGCCGCCGCCGAGTGTCTCGAGATAAACGTAATAGCCCTGGCGGCGCGTCAACTCGCCTGAATAGACGATCGCCGGCACCACGTCGTTGCCCGACGCCATCACGCGTTCGGGCGGGAGCACGCCGCGGAACGCGCCGAAGATCGCACCGGCGACTTTCTGGCAGGTGATCGAGCGCGCACCGACCGGCGCCGGCGGGTTCGGATTGACGATGCTGCCCGGCGGCGCGCTGATGCTGACCACGTCGAACAACCCCGCGTTCGGCAACAGCTCCGGATCGAGCAGCGCCTTGATCGAATAGTAGACGCACGCGTGCAGCGCGTTGGTCGGCACGTTCATTGCGCCGCGCGCCTGCTGCCCCGAGCCGCTGAAGTCGAGGCTCAGACCGTCTGCGGCAACGCGCACGGTAACCGCGATCGGCACCGGGTCGCCGCCCATGCCGTCGTCGTCCAGATAGTTGGTGAACGAATATTCGCCGAGCGTGAGCTCCGCGATGCGGTTGCGGATGCGCCGGCGCGTGTAGGCGATGACGTCGTCGATCGACTGCCGCACCGCGGCGATTCCCGTCTGCGCAACCAGCTCGCGGGCGGCCTGCGCGCCGCGTTCGTTGGTCGCGATCTGCACGCGCAGATCGAGCGCGCGCTCTTCGGGATCGCGCGTGTTCTGCACGATCAGATTGAGCATGCCGAGATCGAGCTCGCCCGCGCGCACGATGCGCACCACCGGGAGCCGAATGCCTTCCTCGAAGATCGAGCGCGCCCCGCCGGCGATCGAGCCCGGCACCGCGCCTCCCACGTCGGCATGATGGCCGACGTTCGCCGTGAAAAATTCGATCTTCCCTTCCCAGAATACGGGAGTCACACAACTGATGTCGGGCAGATGCGTGCCGTTGGCAAGGTACGGGTCGTTGCACAGGAACACGTCGCCGTCGCGCATGTTCCCGGCCGGATACGCCTTGAGCACCGCTGCGACGCCGCCGTTGAGCGAGCCCAGGTGCAGCGGAATCTGCGTGCCCTGCGCGATCAGCCGGCCACGGGCGTCGAACAGCGCAACCGAACAGTCGCGCCGCTCCTTGATGTTGGTCGAGAAGCTCGATCGCACCAGCGTGTTGTTCATGTCCTCGGTGATGGACAGCAGGCGATTCGAAAACACCTCCATCGCGATCGGGTCGAAAATCCGCGGGTCGTGCACGGGATGGCTCATGATGGCTGAACGCGTTTGACGTCGATCAGGAGATTGCCGAACCGGTCAACAGCCGCGCTCTGCCCCGGCGCGAGCAGCACGGTCGAACTCATCTCCTCGATCACCGCCGGGCCGTCGAGCGAAGTTCCGGCGGACAATTCCAGGCGCGCGTAAACCTGCGCTTCGAGCCAGCCGTACCGGGCGCCGAAATAAATCTTGCGCGTGCCCGTTACCGCGGCGGCGACGCTGCCCGTGGCGCTGATTTCGCGCAGCGGCGCCTTGGCGACGTTGCCGACCGCCTGCAGGCGGCAATTGACGATTTCGACCGCGCGCCCCGGCACGTCGTAGCCGTACTCGCGCTGGTGGGCGGCGGCGAATTCATGCAGAAACCCCGCCATGCCGTCCGCCGCGATGCGCGGCATCGCCACGATCACCTCGAAGTTCTGTCCCTGATAACGCGCATCGATGTGGTAGCGGAACGATTGTTCCGGCTGCGGAACCCGCTCGCGCTCGAGCCACGCGCGCGCTTCCGCCTCCATATCGGCGAACAGCCTGCACACGTGCAGCCAGCTCGCGGCAGTGACTTCGGCGATTTCGCTGCGCACGAAATCGAAACTGATGTCGGTCAGCAACATGCCGCGCGCGCACAGCGTGCCCGGCTCCTGCGGCACGATCACCGCCGGAATGCCGCATTCTCCGGCGACGTCGATCGCGTGCAGCGGCCCGGCGCCCCCGTAGGCAAACAGCGCGAACTGCGCCAGATCGTAGCCGCGCTCGGTCGAAACCGAGCGGATCGCGCGGCTCATGTTCGCGTTCGCGATGCGGATCACGCCTTCGGCCGCCTGTTCGAGCGTCAAACCCAGCGGCCGCCCGACTTTGTTCATGATCGCCTCGCGTGCTGCCGCGGCATCGATTTTGAGCCGGCCGCCGAGCAGCGCAACCGGATTCAACCGGTGCAGGCTGATCTGGGCGTCGGTGATGGTCGCCTCGGCGCCTCCGCGTGAGTAAGCGGCAGGTCCGGGATCGGCGCCCGCGCTTTTGGGCCCGACCTTGAGCGCCCCGGCGTCGTCCATCCACGCGATGCTGCCGCCGCCCGCACCGATGACATGAATGTCGATCATCGGCGTCTTGAGCGGGTAATCGGCGAGCAACCGGTTCGAGCTGAACAACGGCTTGCCGCGGTAGACGAGCGACACGTCGGTACTGGTGCCGCCGACGTCGAAAGTGACGAGGTTGGCGACGCCGGCGACGCGTCCGATTTCAGCCGCGCCGACCACGCCCGCGGCGGGGCCCGACAGGCAGGTGCGCACCGGAAACGCGCGCACGGCGCGCATCGACATCAACCCGCCGTTGGAATGGATCGTGAACGGCTCGACCGCGATACCGAGATTCTTCACGCGCGCGAAAAAACTTTCGAGGTAAGCTTCCATGCGCGGGCCGACCGCCGCGTTGAGCAGCGTCGTCGACCAGCGCTCGTACTCGCGGAATTCGGGCAGCACTTCGCTCGACACGCTCACATAAGCATCAGGCATCAGGCGTTCGACCACGCGCCGCGCCGCCTGTTCGTGCAGCGGATTGCGGTAAGAGTGCAGGAAACACACGGCCACCGATTTGACGCCCGCGCGCCTGAGTTTCACGGCCGCGGCCTCCACTTCGCGCTCGTCGAGCGCAACGAGCACCTCGCCGCGCGAATTCACGCGTTCGCCGATTTCGATCCGGTGTTCGCGCACCGCGAGCGGCGGCGGCTTGGTGACGCCGTAGTCGAACAGGTGCGGCCGCACCTGGCGGCCGATTTCGATCACGTCGCGAAAACCCCGGGTGGTGAGCATGCCCGTCACCGCGCCGCGCCGTTCGATCACGAGATTGGTCGCGACCGTCGTGCCGTGCCCGATGTGGCCGACTTCGCGCGCCGCGATGTCGTGCATCCGGAGCAGATCGGCGATGCCCTGCCCGATCGCCTGCGACGGATCGCGCGGGGTGGAAGCCACCTTGTGAAAGCTGACCTGCCCGTCGCTCTCGCGCAACAGCGTGAAATCCGTGAACGTGCCGCCGACGTCGATTCCGATTCGATATGCCAAAGGCTCCCGCCGCAGTCAAACGCTCACAAATAACGGAGTATCCCGTCGAGGCTTTTTGCCGTCTCGAGTCCATAGACCAGCGGGATGAACTCGGCTGCCCTGGCTTCGCTCCAACCCGCGAGCCCCGTCAGGCGCCGGAACTTTTCAGCGAGCATCGCCTGGTCCATCGGAGTCTCCGGTTCACCCAGAGGGTAATCCACCCGATGCGAAAGCCGTTTGCCGCTGGTGAGTTCGATCTCGACTACCGATGACCACTGATCGGGAAAATTGCGGTCCAGCTCAGCGTCCGGAATGACCTCGATCTTTTTCATGATGTCGCGGATTGCGGCGGAATCGCGGTACTGGAGCGGAAACTTCTTATCAAGCAGGTTCCACAGCCCCGGACGTCCATGCAGCATCGCCACCGCGATATTGAAGTGTGCTGAAAAACGCGTTCCCTGGAGACCCTTGTTGCCATCCCATGGAACCGGATCGTTCACCAGGGCCGCGCCGGTACTCAGAATTCTCGCCTTGACCTGTTTTACATCGCCGGGCGTGAAGCGCGCCTCTTGCTGCAGTGCGAGCACGGCGTCGATGCTCGCATGGATGTAACGGCAGGCCGAGTACGGTTTATGCGCGACCTCCATAGTCTTCCATTGAGTGCCCAGCCCGGCGGTCAGGAGTTCCGGATGATTATTGCCTCCATAAAGAACCAGGAAACCGTGGCGGTTTTCCAGCACATCCGTGGGACCCGTGAATCCCTCGGCCGCCAGCATCGCCGCGATGACTCCGGATTTCGCGGCATGCCCGCAGTTGAAGTCCTTGGTCATCGCGCGCTCGGTCAGATGCGCAAAGTTTCCCGACGCTTGTGCACCCGCAGTGCCCAGCGCCCATGCCCTGGCTGTTGAATCCAGATTGAGCAGACG
>Ga0082335_1003337_pt1 | contig 26733 bp, 27 predicted proteins | sample Subgrocontami58m_FD_72375 | JGI IMG/M metagenome (GOLD analysis project Ga0082335, IMG submission 72375) | Subsurface groundwater microbial communities from S. Glens Falls, New York, USA - GMW37 contaminated, 5.8 m (SPADES assembly) (version 2) ...
AAGACAGGATTGGCGCCATCCTGGATGGCGTTATTACCGGTGTTCAGGAATATGGATTCTTTGTTCAACTCGATAAGTACCTCGTGGAAGGGCTCGTCCACATCCGCACCCTGTCTGATGATATCTATCGTGTAGACAAAAAGAACATGGCGCTCGTAGGCACACGAAGCAAAAAAATGTATAAGATCGGGGCAGTTGTAAAGGTGAAGATATATAAAATAGACCTCTTAAAAAGAGAGATGGATTTTATACACTGTGAGGAACCAAAGGGTAAGGTCAGACACGGAAAGACGCGGCATTTCCAAGAGGAAGATTTAGAATAAAACTGTAGGGGCAATTCATGAATTACCCCTACAACATTGAATTTCCGTTACAGTTCAGCCGACTCAAAATAAAAGCGAAAGACAACCCCCTTACCCCCTTTTCTAAGGGGGATTCAGGGGGTTGTCATGCGCCATTTACACATACACGTGAACTGTTATGAAATTCCTATACATTAGATTAGGAACAAAAATGCCTGTTCCACTGGAAATACTTGGGCTGGTCGGGCGATTTGAAAACAACCGCGAGGCATATCGCTCAGGCACATACAACGAGACCCAGCTTCGGCGTGAGTTCGTTGACCCGTTTTTCAAAATCCTGGGCTGGGACGTAAACAACGAAAAGGGCTATGCCGAGGCTTACAAGGACGTTATCCACGAAGACTCCATAAATTAGGTTGGGTTTTGTCTTTTAAAACCCAACCTAATTTAATTCCGGCACACAACTTGCCTTTTCTCGTATATCTCGCTTTTAGCAGGATATACAGGTCTGTATAATAACTTGTTAGGCTCCAGGAGGTTGTTCGTTCGAGTGCGGCGACGATGTCACGCAATGCAAGCGTGTTTTCTGTTCCCGTGTGAGATGTCATATTTGACAGGAGGAATACCGTGACACGACAAAAGCAAACGCTGACAGTTCTTTTCTTAGACGTGAAAGGTTACTCCGGACTGAAAACCGATCATCAGTTCGGGATATTCTTCGACCAAGTATTGCCCAAAATGGCTGGAAAACTCAACCCATGTCAACCGTTTTATGTAAACAGTTGGGGTGATGCAATTGTCGCCGCATTCGCAGACCCCTTGGAAGCGGCGCGAGCAGCTCTTGACCTCCGCGATCTATTTCGAAACACGAATTGGCAGGCCATCGGCCTGCCCAATGATCTCGCCGCCAGGATTTGTCTTCATTCAGGTGCCATTTTTACCGGACGAGATCCGATCCAAAGGAGGAACGGATTAGCAGGCCATAATGTCAACCTCGCGGCACGAATCGAGCCCGTTGTAACGCCCAATGAAGTCTGGATGACGGATTCCGTTGCCACTCTCCTTCAAAATCCGCCTAACAATAAAATCTGCTGGGACGATCTCGGAGACCGTCCGCTTGCAAAGATGTGGGGGAGCTGCAAACTATATCGACTTCGCCGTTACCACGAACCCCCCAATCTGCAGATCAGCGACCTAGAACCTGCGGTTCCCTACACGCACCCTGGCCATTGGCTCCTGTCAAATCTTTCCTTATGGGAAGGTTTCACGACCATCCTTTCATTTGCGAAGGAAACACATACCGTGTTCCAAACACTCGACATGAGCCATATAAAGCCTCTTTCCGAATCAGTGGGTAAATTTATCGCTGGATCGATCCCTAAAGCATCGTGGATGACACAGAAAATGGAGTGTGAGAGATGGTGGACAAACTACATGAAGCAATACGACTGCACCGCATTTTTTCATAATCTACCTGCTAACCAGACCAGAGTCGCGGGTGCATTTAACGTGCTTCAGACCAATGCAAGCCACAGCACGGGAAAGGTCATTGACAAATGCAAAAACTACTATGAGTCGATCAATAAATTCCTTCCTGGCTATTTGACGGCACATAACGCGGCTGTTTCCAGTCTTGGACCGAAGAGGTTATTTGACGTTTTGGACGACCCCCTTCGATCCCAGGAATTCTGGATACAGCTAAACGAACTATCAAGTAAAACGGCGGGGAGCATTACACAGGCAGATACCCTGATCGTAAATTTAATCAACCTGATCGCTTAATAAGAGGTGACGTACATGAACGAGCCATGGTCAATTGACAAAGTCAGGAAAAAGCATGACGAGTTTTTCGATACCGCTATTTCAGGCAAGTTGCAGCCAACGAACGACCAGACTCCACCGCCCGAAGTAGAGGAGTTGTTAGAGCAGCTAAAACTATGTTCGGCTTGCGCGAGCAGCGTTGACGACTACCTCTGGTTTTGCGTTGCGGCCAAGCGGTGGCAAGGGATGTATTCATCCAGATGGAACATTCCGAAGACGGTTGAGATTTCCCCATCACCGGCGCAGTTACTCATGTCCCTCCCTGCCGATAAGGCTCTTTCAAAAGATGAACTGAGCAATTGGCAAAAGAGACACGCGGAATTTCTCGGATTGTTGCGGCTGGCGCAGACTGGAAGGGACAGTACTCAATATGAAATGGGTTTGGACTGGCACCGAGCCCAGATTCTTCTCGCTTCGGATATCCTTGACGGGTTTCCTAATTTTGCTGGCCGCATCGCATCTGACTCGTATTGTTGGTTAGAGAGTATATGGCTGAAGGAGGTCAAGCGACTTAGGGCCTATTTTATTTGGCAGAGGAGAGGAGACGGCATTAATTTGGACTATGAGAAAATTGACTATGACAATGCAGTTAAGCATATTCGGCGGATGCTGGTTAACGAGGACGATAAGGGCAACAAACTTAACCCTGGCATCAAGGCCCGCACGGCGGAGTTCGGGGAAGCGAAGACTTACCTTGAGGACCGGTATTTGACCGATGGTATGATTGTGCATGAGGGCAACGGCAAGAAAAATGCCAACGCGAAAACACTGATTGATACGAAGGCCAGGCGGATTCAGGAAAGGCGGAAAAAGTGGGAGCCAAACTACATCGATGGCGTAAAAAACGACAAGATAAACTGGAGCTATGCTGAAATCTACGTGAAGATGTTTTATGAAAACATCATCCCCGCTGTCACTCAGAACGATAGCGAGAAGGTATTGACGGTACTCAAGGCATTCCAGTATAGCAAGGCACCCGAGAATTGCTGGTGGGTCATCAACTGCTTTGAGACGGCGCTCGCTATCTATTTTCTTGATCCGGAAACAATCAAATATTTGTGGAATGCCTCTGCGAAGGAACCCCAACCAAACTCGTCCATCGAGAGCATTGTCCCAATTTCATCCTGGCCAAAAAGCTTCAAAGTCCCAAAGGAATGCAAGGGCGGATTTGTCTTAGACGCTGAAAAAATTATGTTTAAGGGTGTGATGACCCAATCGCAAATGAATGCGCTGCTTGAAAAGCTGACAGAAGAGGAACATCGCAAGAAGCTGGAAGAGCTTTTCAACCAAAGCCGCCTCATACACGAGGAGACGACTTTATAGGACGGCGACCTTGGTCAAGACAAAACGGACAGGTACATTGACACTGGCCTAACAAGCGGTTCAACCCGACCCGTTTTGGCCGGGCGAGTTGAGCCGGTGATTGAGTTGAAAGTCTGTCGCGCCCAGCCAAAACGGGTGGGTTAACCTTGTCGTTAGATGAATAGCTATATGAAGAAATAAGGGAAAGGTACATAAATATTGATTAATAAAAAGTCTGAGGAGCGTTTAAGGGAACAGGAGAAAGATAAGTTTGGATTGTAAGGAATTTTGTACAACGATTAAATGCATTTCCTTGCAAAAAAGGATTTCCCTTTTGTGACATTTTTCAATACATGAGTAAAAAATCATATTTAGCTATTACATTATCAATATCAATTAGATTTTTTGAAACTCAATATTTGAATACATTTAATATTAGGAAATAGGAGATATGAAACAAAAAGACACGTCACAAAAGGTGTCCAATGGAGTTAAAGAGAAACATCCAACATATTTTACACTTATAACTCATGGTATAACTGTGTTAGTAACGGTCTTTGCTACCTTAGGCAGTCAGATATTAGTTGAAAAGATGAAACCACAGCCTGATATTAAGTATAAAGTAACAAATTCACCTTCTGTAAAAAAAGACTCATTGTACGAAACATTAGTTTATATAGAATTTGAGAACAGAGGTAGTAGTGGAACCGCTATATATGCATTTGCCCCACAAAAAGGAGATCAAATAGTCGACTTAGATTACAATAACGATTTACACATGGTTACGGAGATTGCATTAAAAAACAGTGATACCAAAAAACTGCAGATTAATCTTAATGAAGAAGAGAAATTCATGGTGGTCGCAAAGCTAAGAGGAACTTATGGATACAATAAAAATAGAGAAGACGTATTAAAAATACATTGTCAGGAGAAATAAACATGAAAAGTAAATTGTCGAATTTTTGTTTAATCCCTTTAATGGTACTGTTAACCTTTTTTTTGTTAAGCAACTTTCAGTTCACTGAAGCATTTGAAATTATTACCCATTGGGTTCCTGACGAAACATATAAGTTTAAAGAAACGACATCTCATAAAGCTTCAAATGGTGAAATACTTTCAAAAGAGGAATATGATTCTTTAGGAAATGGGAATAGTTTCAGTGCTCTTAATCCTCCTGGTCGGACAGCGAACTTTTATGATGGGCCAGAAAAGTTACCTACGAAAGTTCTATTTCATTCGGATGATTCACTTAATAATAAGGTTGGTGAACTTGAGAAAAATTTAAGAAATGCTCTTGTCAATATTGATTCTTTACAAAAAAGAGTGGATGAACTTGAGAAAGTCCTGTCTAAATTTAAATAGAAATAATCAGGGGAGAAATGCTGGAAAAAAATGATGGCAAGGAAAGACGTAATGTTAGGCCCGCCCATTTGACAAAATGTACCTTATACAGGGGGTGCTTCGCAGGGTCGCCCACTCTTATTACCAATTAATTCGTAAATTGGTTAAAAAAAACTTCTAACCATCTCATGCAGCCGACCGCAAAAAGCGCGGCGGCTGATTTTTTCGTTAGGTAAAATAAAATCCAAAGAAGCATAGGAGGTAAAAATGGGAACATTTTATACAGAGTGTACAATTGAAAATCATGTCAATCGCAAAAAGGCAACTCACCTACCGAAGATTCTTGTGGTTACAGGAAGTGAGTATACCAGGGTTTCCGGAGAATTACTTAAGAAAATCGGTGTCACTCGAGAGAAGAAAGATTTACTATGTGTAATGGCAAATGGACAACGCATAACACGAAATGTGGGCTTTGCTATTATCAGAATAGGCGAGTATTTCACTATTGACGAAGTTGTCTTTGGTGAAGAAGGAGACATGATACTTCTTGGGGCCAGAACATTAGAAGGATTAAATCTGACAGTTGATTCACGACAGAAAAAGCTTGTTGCCGCAGGTCCATTGCCAGTTGCGTAGCACTATGATAATTCACTTAAGCGGGTTCAAGTTTGCAACTTGAACCCAGGGGTTTGATTCACCCGCCGGTTTGAATTCCTGACAGTATTCACCTATAAACTATAGGGTTCAGGTTGCAAACCTGATAACCCGCTGTGGGATTTAACCGGCAAGAGCAGTGTGGAAACAGCCGCCATTTTGTATAATTTAATTCCGGCACACAACGTGCCTTTTCTCGTATATCCCACTTTTAGTAGGATATACAGGTCTGTATAATAACTTGATGTACAGTATTTCAATCTTTTGTGATTCCCCTCTAAAAAGAGGGGATAAAGGGGTGTGTAAGTTTGCCGCAACACACCCCCAGCCCCTCTTTCTAGAGGGGAGCTTAAAAGTCGCTGCCAAAGGCAGCCTAATTTATAATTGATAATAGCATGGGTTACATGCTAACATTAATATGTAATTCACTCATCCAAATACAAGGGAACGGAAGATATTTTATGGAGGTAATATGGTTCGCATACCAACACATAGAGAGCCAACCCACCCTGGGGAGATGCTTCTTGAAGAATTTCTAATCCCTATGAGTATCACTCAGCGGGAATTAGCAAAAGAAATTCATGTTCCATACCAGAGGATTAATGAAATTATCAACAAACGCCGTGGTGTGACACCCAGTACAGCTTTACGGCTTGCAAAATTCTTTGGGGTTTCAGAAGATTTTTGGATGAATCTGCAACTTAGATGGGATATATATAAAGCGAAACTTCATGAAGCAAAAGAATTAAAGACAATTAGATCCCTCAGAATGAATGGGTCATTGGTACATTCATAAATTTGATGTTCAACAAAGAGTAAATATGGATTTTCCTTTGTGGATGATTAATTTATTGGATAAAGAGGCAAGGCGCCTGGGTGTGCCTCGGCAATCCATCATCAAGGTCTGGGTAGCAGAGCGCCTTGAAAAGGCATTTTGAACATATCCGATTCTAACAAGCCGCTCCAGGGTGGCCGCTGAGCTTTGTCGTTGCTCAACTAATCCAATTATGGCATACTGAATTTTAACATGGAAATCGTTATTGAAAAAACGAAGGACTTACCCGTCCAAAAATCTTCCATCGAAATTGTCGAACGCAAGGGACTTGGGCATCCGGATACCTTATGCGACCGTGCGGCGGAAGAGTTGAGCATTGCCTTTTCCCAATATTATCTGAAAAAGTTCGGCAGGGTACTGCACCACAATATCGATAAGTGCCTCCTGGTGGGTGGACGTTCTGAGGTTTGTTTTGGCGGGGGTAAGGTGACAACACCGATACACCTGATTGTTGTGGGAAGGGCGGTAGAAACTGTAGGAAATGAAAAGGTGCCTCTGGAAGAAATCGCCCGTGAAACGACTCATAAATGGCTGCGTGAACGGATGAGATGCCTGGAACCAGAAAAAAATGTCGTTGTCGAAACAAAGATTAGAACAGGCAGCGTGGACCTGCGAGCGACCTTTGACAGCTCAATTCCACTGGCAAACGATACCTCGATTGGCGTCGGTTTTTCTCCCCTGACAGAAACGGAGTCGCTCGTTTATAAAACAGAGCAATTCCTGAATTCACCAGAAGTAAAACGGGCATATCCCATGGCTGGGGAAGATATCAAAATCATGGGCATAAGAATACATGACCATATCAACCTTACGATTGCCATAGCTTTCATTTCAAAATTTATCTCGTCAAAAGAGGAATATTTTAAAATGAAAGCGAATCTGCTTGAATATATACAGGTCTTTGTGAAAAAATTGACGACTCTCGATGTCGCCATTACCATCAATGCGGCAGACAACTATGAAAAAGACATCTATTATTTAACGGTAACTGGTACCAGCGCTGAGTGTGGTGACGACGGCCAGGTGGGCAGGGGAAACAGGGCAAATGGGTTGATTACGCCTTACCGGCCAATGACCCTTGAGGCTACTGCTGGGAAAAACCCTATTACCCATACCGGCAAATTATACAACCTGGTTGCTAACGAAATATCCAGAGAAATAACCAATGTCCCTGATATTTCCGGGGCTGACTGCTATCTGGTAAGTCAGATAGGAAAGCCCATCACGGAACCTCAAACGGTACATGTAAAAATCCATTCGAGTCTTGCAAAAAAAGCAGCGGAAGAAAAATGCATGGGCATCATAAAAAAACATCTCAGTCAAATGCCCCAATTATGGACTGGAATTTTAGAAAAACACTATTCGCTTTTTTAAAATAATGAAGAGTTACAAGTTATTCCTACGTTGTCCCCCTTAACAAAGGGGGACTTCGTCGTGAGCTCAGTCGAACGAGTCAGGGGGTTGTGTTTTTCTGGGCATTTTACAACCCCCTTACCCCCTTTTTTAAGGGGGATTTTATACAAGCTGAAAAACCGCATAAATAAAATGGAAATTCCTATACAATCAAGTTACTGATATTCCCATTTTGGATTTAGGATTGCAGATTGCGGATTAAATTGTCAAATCCAAAAACCGCATTCCGCAATCTAAAATCAAGTTGTTGTCGGTTGAGGATTAGCTTATGGTTGACAATTCTACGGTTAAAGGTACTCTGGTCTCCTTTCTGGTAGGGATCACCGAACTCAGTCCCGATACCTCAGAAATCGTTGACGTAAAAAAGCTCAAAAGCTCTCCATCGTATCCTGACGTAATTCCAAAACAGATGGTGGTCAAGGTAGAGAAGAGGACGATAGATGGCCAGATGGTTGATTTTCTCGTAAAATTCTGCCCGCCGGGAATTGTCATCGTGGAGGCATCAATCGATTTGGAGAATATCCTGGGTGATCATGTCTTTGATATCAAACGAAGCCTTATTGTTGAATGCAGGGCTATTCTGTGGGAGTACCACTGCAACCCTTATTTTGACGAGGAGTACAGTGTGTACTGTGTTTCTGATTACAAGGGAGACCCGGAAAATGTCATTTCGGAACGTAAGGATAGTATTGCAGGACTTCTGAAGACAGAACGGATGCCTCTTGACGAGGAGGAAATTAATACAACGCTCAAATTTAATATTAAATACTTAAAGGATGATATTACAATTGTGGACTGGGATGGGGCATTCGTATTTGATCCGCGCGGTGATTTTGCCAGCAATATCGAGCTCTTCGAGATTGCCAATCTTCAATTGTTGAAATTGAGGGTATTGGAACATGAGGTAGAAGAACGATTGGAGAAGGCCGCACGGCTTTTACAAAAAACTACCGGGAGAAAGATACCCTGGCTCAAATCACGCGAGATCAGACATTCCTTGCGTGAAATTATACAGATACGTACTGAATCCATCCAGGAATTTGCTGCCACGGAACGTAATATTAACCTCATTGGGGATTGGTATTCAGCCCGTTTGTTTGACCTGATAACCAAAAAATTACACCTGGAGGCATGGAAGACAAATGTTAACAAAACGCTTGATGCCCTGGAAGACATTTACAGCATGATCTCTGAAAATTTTTCCATGTCCTTTTCCACCACCCTGGAATTTATCATTACCTTTGGTTGGTTTATCTTGTTAGTCGGCTATTTCTTCCTGTTCTTTCTAGAAATATTTCATAAGAAATAACTTATTGAATACATCTAAGCTATTGAGTAAAATTTGAAAATAAGAATACAAAGAAACTTCAAAAAGTCACCTCATCAGCAAATTTAAAAGGGATTCTTATGAGAAAATATCTGTTCTTCATTATATGTTTAGCGCCTGGTTTGGCTGTAACGCCTCTCAATACCTTTGCAGCAGCTAAAATTAAAATATCTCAGGTTACACCGAAAGTCGTGCAGCAAAACGATATTAAGATGCTTTCCATTAAAGGGTCGGGATTTCAAAAAGGCGCCGGACTCGATTTGGGGGAAGGGATATCAGTACTTTCAGCAAATATAACAAATAGAAAAATAAAGGCGCAGATCACTGTTGATCCGGATGCCTCTATTAGTAAAAGAGATGTAGTGATTACAAATCCGGATGGTGGAAAAGGGCAGAAAAAAAGGGGATTACAGGTCAAGAAGTGCACTGAAAATTGCGAAGATTTTGGGACTTTTGAGGGCAATCCTATTCCTATCCATGACAAAAATTCAGATCAATATAGGAATGATTGCACAAATGCTGCATGCCACAGGAATAAACTAAAAGAGACAAGCCTGGATTCTTCAATTATGACGTTCCATGTCCTCAAGGTCTTGGATCCTCAATTTTCAAAATTCTTTGGAAAGACAAACGATAAAAAGTGCATATATTGTCATAAAGATACAGACCTTGTCGAATACTCTGCCGGAAATTTAAGAAAAAATGTAGATGTTTCGATATGTTATAATTGCCATACAAAAGGCAGTATCGGTAAGGAATTCTATAAATAAATTTAAAGAGGCGGGATTCATGAACATCAAGACCTTAAGAAAACAAAAGGATAGAAACCCCGAAAATAAATTTAAGGTTACTCGCAGGACTTTCATTAAGATCGGTGGCGCAGTTGCTGCAGCCGCTATCTGTGGGTTTGAGTTGAGAAATCTTTATGCCGTTGATGATGATATAAACCTGGATCCAAATACCGGAGATACCGGGGTAAAGGTCATCCGCACTGCCTGTATGATGTGCAATGCCGGTTGTGGCTTGCAGGTTAAGGTTAAAGATGGATCCGCCATCATGATCGAGGGTAATCCATTTTGTCCCCATACCAATGATTACTCTACAGCAGGAACAGAGGCTGCCCTATCGGACATTTCCGAGCCGGATAAATATCCAGGCACTCCCTGTGCCCGTGGCAACGGCGGGTTGAAAACCCTTTATGACCCGTATCGTATAAAGCAACCTCTAAAGAGAACCGGAGCAAGGGGCGAAGGAAAATGGCAGGCCATCTCCTGGAAGCAGGCCTTTGATGAGATTATAGATGGAGGAAGTCTTCCTGATGAAACTTTCGAGGGTTTAAAAGCTATACGAGGAACACCGGATTCTTCTAAAAGGGCTTCTGAAAAACTTACAACCGATGATACAAATTATGCATCTGAAGCCAAAAGCGGAGACCCGGCAAACCTCGGTTTCAAGGCGAACCGCTATGTCTGGATCAGAGGCCGGGATCAAATTTCACAGATTACGAAGAGATTTAACGATGCTTATGGAACAGTGAACCATATTGAACATTCATCACTTTGTAATACCAACTATGCGGTACCTGCCAAGACCACCTTTACGGGTCCGAAAAGCGCAAAATATTCTTACATGAGGGTCGATCTTGACAATGTGGAATATCTTATCCTTCTGGGCACGAATCCCCTGGAGGCTAATGTAGGCACCCCCTATTGGGCTAGAAAGCTCATGGCCTTTAAGTCTATCGGCGGGAAGCTGATTGTTGTCGATCCATTCTTTACCCATACAGCCTCAAAGGCAGACAAATGGATACCAATTGAACCGGGAACAGACCTGGCACTGCTCATGGGAATGATGCGCTGGATAATAGATAATAATCGCCACCTCAGTAATTATCTTTCAATACCAAATGAGAATGCTGCAAGCGTAGCCGGTTACAAAAACTATACAGATGCCGCTTTCCTTGTTAAAACTACTGAAGGGAAGGGAGAGGAGTTTCTCAATGCCTCTGAGGCCGGCCTATCGGAAGGGGTAACAACCCTTTCCTCAGATATAAGCTCCTCGGATAAGGTGATAAGTGTTCAAAACACAAGCACATTTCCATCAAAGGGGTTTGTAAAGATTGGAGACGAGACACTCTATTATCCGGAAAAAGACGATACAGCCAATACACTGGGAACTTCCTCGAACGGCTGTACAAGGGGAAGTTTTAATACAAAGGCTGCTTCAGCTACATCAGGAACATCTGTCGTTGTACCCTTCGTGGTGAGGAAAGAAGACGGCACTATTACCATTTATTCTGTTGCCGCTTCTGCCACCCTTGATTGGTCGGGAACAGTGAACGGTCATGAGTGTTCCACATCATTCAGACTTTTAAAAGATCAGGTGACAAGCAAAACTGTAGAAGAGTGGGCGGCGCTCTGCAAAGTGAGCGCTGACACTATCCAGACCCTGGCTGATGAATTGTCAAACGGTGATAAAAAATCATGTGTTGAGGCATACAGGGGGGCATGGGGTCATACGAATGGATACCAGACTTCACGGGCTGTAAACATTCTGAATACCATTATCGGAAGATCAGATAGGGTTGGTGGTTACTGTTTGGGAAAACGTTTTAGTGGAAAGGAACCGTCAAGACCTGTATCGAGTGGTTTAACAAGTGGCGTGAGAATTGATAGGGCGGGGTCAAAATATGAAGGGACAGTAGGGACACCAACGCGGCAATGGTACCCGGTTGCAAGTGTGGTTACTCAGGAGTCAATTCCCAGCATGGCAGCAGGTTATCCTTATAACTGCAAGGCGTTAATGCTCTATACATTCAATCCGGCTTACACCCAGCCAAATACTCAGGGAGTAAAGGATGCCCTGACGAAGAAAAATGGCAATAGCTATGCAATTCCTCTTGTTGTTTCTTGTTCTATCTTCATGGATGAAACGGCAGCCCTTTCTGACTACATTCTCCCTGATAGTACCTATCTTGAGAGATATTCATTACCCTTTACGAGCTATCCAACACTCAAAACAAAGGCCGCTACGATAAGAAGACCGGTAATTGGTTCATATAAAGATATTACCATCGAAGGCAGGTCAGCCAGGGTTTATATACCCGACGGCAGTTCACTGGATGGCTCGTCCTTTGGCAGCGTAGACGAACTGCTCGAAGCCTGGAGCGGGCCGATGCCTTATGACGAACAATTGATTCAGATGGCAAAGAAACTTACTATTCCCAATTTTGGCGCTGATGGAATGGGGACAGGTAAGAATCTCGACACGGCCTATCAATTCTGGGATGAGACATTAGCCCTTGGCGATTTTTCCAATGGACTTGGCGACGAAGGCGCATCAGGGGCTCCCGGAGATAGCACAGAATCATACATGACAATGGGCGGCAGATGGGAAAATCCGAAACAGGTTGAAGACCCCAGCGCATCCGGGTGGGCAAAGAACCGGTACGATGACTTAATCAGTATTTTCTCAGAGAAGGTTGCCCATAGCAAAAATGCCCTTACAGGAGAAGAGTATTCCGGTATTCCTGCCTGGGAAAAGCCTAATATTGGGCTAAAAGGTGCGGAATTTGAGGATGCCGGATATGATTATACCATGAACACCTATAAGAGGGCATGGCACGTTCAGTCAAGATCTACAAGCAATGAATGGCTGCTTGAACTCCAGCCGGAGGGGTTCATATATCTCAACTCATCTGATGCATCAAGTCTTGGTGTGCTGACCGGTGATACAGTCAAGGTGGCGTCACCTAATGGGCAGAGTACCGAAGGTAAAGTCAGGGTAATTAAAGGACTCAGGCGGAAATCGGTTGTTATTGATTTCCATTTTGGACGGGACTGGTTTGGTTCAAAGGCATATAGCGTTGATGGTGAAGATTCTGCATACGACCCAAAAATCGGTGTTGGACCAAATGCAAATAAGCTTCAGAGGAGTGACCCTGATTTCCCAGATATATGCCTTACAGATCCCATTTCCGGACAGGCCTGTTTCTTTATAACAAAAGTAAAGATAGAAAAATCGTGAGTTGTATGAAAATTTAAAAGGAGGTTTAGGGATGAGCCAGTTGGGATTCAAAACAAATCTCGCAAAATGTGTTGGATGCAGGGCATGCGCTGTGGCCTGCAATGCCGAGATGAACACTGTTAAAGGGACACGATATAGAACGGTTATTGAAAAACAGGGAGGCACTGAGGAAGAGCCAAAACGTCTTTTTGTCACCATGTCGTGTTTTCACTGTGAAGAACCAGCGTGTTTGAAATCCTGTCCTGTCGACGCTATAACCAAGGATGAAAGTTTTGGTATTGTCCTCATCGACCAGGATAAATGCATTGGTTGTAAATATTGTGCCAAGGTTTGTCCATACGGCGCACCAAGGTTTAATGAGAACACGAAGAAGATGGAAAAATGTACCTTTTGTGTTCACAAAGTACTCAATGAGGATAGAAGCGCCCTTACAGGTTTGAAACCGGCGTGTGTAAATACATGCATTGGGAAAGCCCTTGATTTTGGCGAAAATGTTGGCAATACAGGAGATGCACCGTCTGGATTTGCCTCTAGGGATTATACGAATCCTTCTGTTACCTTTGATTGGGGCTGGATTGAACCGTGGTAAGATATAGTAAAAATGCGATTATATAGTGAACGCAATAAGAAAGTTGTCATTGCGAGCGACAGCGAAGCAATCCAAACCTTCGAGATTGCTTCGGGCTATCGCCCTCGCAATGACATTTGCATGTAACCATATTTATTGCGTTTGCTATAGTAAACGACTTAAATAAGTTGACATTGAATGCTTGTCATTCCGAGCAAAGCGAGGAATCTTAGGATTTCTCAGTCGCTCCGCTCCTTCGAAATGACAACTTTCTTTTGTCGTTCACTATAGTTGGAATTTTCATCACCGTTAACAAAAAGATGGCAATGGAACTACCTGACCTGTTAGAAGATAAAATTGACGGCTATGTGGAATTGGCTTTTGGTCGAAGCAATTTCTATTTCTTTCTTTCCTCTGTATTTTTAAAACCTCCAACAACAGATATTATTAAAATGTTAACGGAGTTAACCAATTCCCCCGAATCTTCAAACTTTGTATCTAAACAGACTGCGGATTTCCTTTCGAGAATGGGGATCATAAACAACGAAGATATTAAAAACCTTGTTCAGGAATACCACGATCTTTTTAAAGTTCCCTTATCAAAATATGTTGCGCCTTATGAATCCGTATATCGTGATGGACACTTAAATGGTCAATCAGCCTTAAAGGTAAAAGAAATTTATAGAAGATTGGGTTTCCAAATTCCTCATGAATACTACGAGCTTTCAGACCATATTGGAATAGAGTTGGCTTTTATGGCCACTCTTTGTAAGGAGGAACATAAGGCATGGAAAGAAAAAAATGTCAAGCTGGCAAGGTCTCTTTGGGAAATCGAAGAGAGATTTTTAAAGGAACACATCGCCTGCTGGTTACCCAAATTATGTAATACAATCTGTGAAAAAACAAAGGTTAATTTCTATATTTGCATGGCGGAAATTACCCTCGACTTTGTGCAATCTGACATTACTCATAATTTAATTGTATAGGAATTTTCATTTTATTCATGCGGGTTAGCGGGCTATGCATGTTGTAAGGTTAACATCTATAGTGTGTTATGAAATCATAGCAGGAGATAACCTGTTGGCAACCGAAGTATGCCCAAAGGGCAGAAAGTATATAGGCGGGGGTGAAGCCCCCGTATATGAGAAATACCAAATACATAGCCCCAACGGGGCGGCAGAAATTATGGAAATAATAATAAATTTCTTTCACCCCTTCGGGGCTAAATTTGTGTTGTTCTTTTACTCAGGGGGCTTCACCCCCTGCTATAGGCTGACAGCCCTTCGGCCTTGAAAAAGATATAATTTAAGAAAAGGAGATTTTTACAGCTATGTTCAGCAATAATATGCGGGTTTACAGAAAAACGCTCAGTATCTTATTTTTCACAGTATTTTTAGTAACGGCAATTACTGCTATTCGCGTTTTTGCCGAAGAAAAGGGTCTGGGTACTATCAACGGCACGGTCAAGGCCAAAAAGGCCAAATATCTAAGAGACACCCTTGTCTATATAGAGAATGTCACAAATTCCTTTGAACCCCCACAGGAACATGCCGTTATGGATCAGAAGAATATGGCCTTCATTCCGCACGTACTTCCCTTGATAAAAGGGACAACGGTAGATTTCCTGAACAGCGACATGGTTCAACACAACATCTATTCGCCCGATGCTGTAACAGACAACGTGAACCTGGGGACATGGCTTAAGGGCGAAGTAAGGCCGTTCACATTCAACAAATTAGGGGTTGCATCCATGCGGTGCAATGTGCACGTCGATATGCTGGCTTATGTCCTGGTCTTACAAAATCCATACTTTGCAAAAGTCAATAATGATGGGAGTTTTTCCATCACGAATATGCCGGAAGGAAAATACACCCTAAAGCTGTGGAATGAGCGGTACAAGGCAGGAGACAGGCAGGTCGAGGTAAAGGCGAATGCCACAAGTACGATAGAGTTTGAATTAAAATGATTTGTAACACTTTAGTTTTTTGAAAAATTAAGCAGCAAAGAATACGCATCACGAGACCTTCTCTTGCGATTAGAAGAACAGGGATTCATACAGCTTCCACCACGAATACGACCGAAAAATAGACAAAAAGGGTCAGATTTGTGACCCCTGACAACCTCTCTCTCGACGCTTTAAAACGTGATGTTTAGGATGATTCCTTTATAAAAGCAAAACACCCTGAAGTTAATTTAAAAAAAACGAAATCCGTATAACGTTCTCTGCTTGAAATGCTATAGGAAGGGTTATAAAGAATGTCTTTGCTAAATATATTTAAAGGCTGGGACGGTGAATTAACTGTTAAACTTAGTCACTGGATGTATCTGGATAACGCGGGAGCTAAGACACGGGAAACGCGCTAGCGTTTTCACGTCGTACTTCAGCGGCTTGTTGGGTGAATGTTTTCTGTTTCTATCGTACAGCGGAATCTAAAATATCACTCACTGTAGAATTCCTGGAATTCTGTCTTAAGGTCTAGTGCTATATCTTGAATCTCTCCAATATAATCCCAGCACCCACCTAGATATGACTCTATTGCTTTAATTTCTTGCAGAAGCTTGTGAATACTATTGATGACAGTAAGATGGTCGAAAAAAAATCCGGCATCCTTTGGAAGACCAGTTTTTGGCAACAACTTTGAATCATCATATTGCCAGTTCAATTCTTGTAAATGATCTGTTTGATTTGTTTTAATGCTCGGATATCTAAATCGAAAACTTGTTTTATCAGCCTCATCGATTTCTTTTAGAATATTTTCTGCGCCTGCACTCAATGTCATTTCATTCAGCTCTGGGCATTCTGATAACTCTTTTGTATTCCATTGATTTGTAATATCTTTAAGTCTATTCTGGTAATTGTTGTATAGCTCGCATAAATAATGAGGCTTCTTGATATATTCTTTTAAGTCACTGAAATGTATTCTATTACCAGTGGCCAAGATATCACTGTGAAGTTCTTGAAACCAAACCGAATATAGCAAAAAACCTTTCAAATATAGCTCAACCGAATGACGAGCGTTAAATAGCCAAGGTTCTGGATATCCTGCTCCCCTTTCCCAAAAGCATCGTGTTACCCCACTAAAATAAATCGCTAATGAGCCTCTCCAGAAACGATCAGCAAGCTGAAAATAGCCGAAATCGGGAGATGGGCTAACACCACAAGATACTCTTTCGTCATTGAAACCTCTTGTTTTAATCAATGTCTGAAATCCCTCTATGAGAGTTTGTTCTCTCCAATCTGAGTCATTTATATCTAACCCATTATCCGTTATTGTAATAAACGCCATAGACATCCTCTTAATTCCATGAATCGAAACTGTTTTTCAAGCTAAAGAAAATGCAAAATAAACCATTATGGTTATATACTTAACTAAGGTGAAAATTTCATAATATATTGGTTATGGATAACTTAGCGGAAATAATTGAATAACAGCACAAAACATCATTATCTAATTATTTTACAATTGCTTATGATTTAATTACATTAGTGAAGTACATAACCATATAAACCATTATTTAATAGCCCACCCAACGCCGCATTCAGCGGCTTGTCCGCTGCAATGCTTTGTTATATGTGTTTTGATAACTGGCACCCAGCTTCTTCTAGTTTTCTGAGAAGCATTGACCCAAGACCAAGATGACTTAAGCAAGTTTCAATATCATCTTTCAGGTCATACTCATGACCACGAGGGTTTCGAATACCTGACATTCCCCCAGCAAACAGAAACTTAAAACCAAGTTGCTCGTCCTTTTCTGACATTGAAGACATATCATTTAATTTTATAAGAGGGTTCTGCTCATTAAAGGCATCCATCATTAGCTTGTAACCAGTCCCAGTTTTGGATGATAGACGAGCAACTTCTTTATCAATATATTTAAACGCCTCAAAGGTTGCGTTTGAATAATGACCATCATCAAAAAGACGTCGCACAATGTTAGGGAAATTTTCATGAATATTGTGGCGCTCAAAAGGGTGTAGATCTGCCACATCTGAAGTTGTTCGCGCAGTAAACCTGTATGCTTTCCGAGCAATGGATTCAAACACGTCAAGACCATTAACCATTCAATAAATTCTCTCTGATGCTCTTGAAAATTCTATCGTATGTTTCTTGATCCCCATCTGATGGAAGGTTCACTTCAATACGAACAGTGAGACCAACATTATTTTCTCTTGAGCCATCGGAATTACCAACAGAGACGGGAGTTTTTTTCGTTTCTGTCACTTTTGCTGCTGGAGATGTTTTATCTGCTTTTGACACTTTAGGCTTGGTTTCAGCTTTGGGTTTCGATTTGCCTTTTAGCTCTGGCATTTCATTGTGCCCACACAGAGAGGATAGAGCCTCAAACGTCACGGCTTGCCGCTTCCCTGTAATGGCGCTTGTTTGGTCATGCTGCCTGAAGAACGTAATTAGCGCATTCGTATCAAGATCCCAAGCCTTGTCGCCGTGCAGCTCAAAAAGCTCAGAGTAGCCGGTCTTAACCAAATCTGATAGGGCATTTTGAAATGCAGCATCGCTATGCAGAGTAAAGATTTTTGTTGCTGAATCTGTTTTTTTTCCATTTTCATCAATTATCCCAACAAACCTTAAAACATTTAGCAATACACCCTCATTGTTCGGACCGATTGCTAGCTTCTTCAATGTCGAAGCATCAAGTGTGGCAGGAAATGAATTTCGAAGGTGTGTAAAAAGCTGAATTATTGGCCCTTTGTTCCCCATGTATGGATGTTTTTCGTCTGCCATAAATTTCTCCCTATTGATGATTTCTAGTTTTGTTCAGCACATAACATTGATTAGATTGATCCGCATAATATGCGGAATACAGGTATTTTGTCCATATAACATGCCTTTGATATGGTGAATACTATCGTGATAATTACTTCAGACACTGCCACTTGTGTCTCTTTGCACTTGTTATCATGTCGTCTTATACGGATCAGCATAAAATCCTCTGAGTTAGTGGTGAGTTAGTGAGGTCAGATTAATTATTTTTTGCAATTTGCCCCCTTTGCTTTCCATAAAAAACATAACTTATAATTAGACTACCCAATTACCACATTATTTTACGTCATTTTTGAAATATAGCTGGATTTTTCTTGTTAGGCATTTTTTATCTTTTTGATTCTTCCTTTAAGCCATTTATTAAGAGAGTTTTGGCTTTCTCCAGAACGTCTACCAGCTAATATCCCTTCGACGCTAATATCTTCATCAATATCCGACCAATGGATTCCTTCTCCATCTCCAATTAGTTCATAGTTTTTTCGTTCTTGTTTATTGCCATTTAGCAATCGAGGATACCAAATAATAGGCACTGATATATTTCTCCCATCGTTAAGATAAACTACAAACGAATCGTTTATAAAAACAACTCTTTGGGCCAAACATTCATGTTCAAGCACTAAAGTACTCATCCCACTTCTCCTGAAATATTTTTTTATTCTTTTCTATCAATTTTTGAATTTTAATGAGATCATGATCACTGAATCCCTTAGACTTTTGCAATCGGATTGGATTTAACCAAAATTTAGCTGTAAACCTTTCCTGCTTTATATGGATATGAGGTGGTTCATTTGCATCACTGGAATAAAAGTAAAAACGATAAGAACCAATTTTAGCAACGGTTGGCATTTTTTTACATTATTTTACGTCATTTTTGATATATAGCATGTATACATCACCTAAATTCTATTGGAGTTTATACCTTTTGTGAAATAAAATCAACCATGTTTTTTGTTATATAATTTGTTTGCAGTATAATGCAAACCTACGGAATGGGCAGGGTGGTAATGCAATCTCACAGATCAAAACACGGGGGCAACCCTCTTCTTTACTGTTGTTGCTCATCGGAGGGATGGGGTTTGGGGTGGAAATGGTACGAGAACCGGCAGCAAGCCTAAAGGATTGCTTTACAACAGGTAGCGAAAAAGCATTGCAGGATTTAACTGTAGCAGATTGTTTATTATATTTCAAAACCCGACCCCGATGTGTTCAAAGCAAAATACCAAAGAATCTATTTTCCTGCACGAACAGGCCATACATAGCAAGTTTCAGTCTTATTAGCAGTGTCCATGATGCCGTGATCGCTCATGTTCACGATCCACGCATAGGCTATACCGCCCTTGAGGGTATCACTCGACCAGTAGCTGTCCGACTGCACGCCGCTAAAGAAGCTAGAGTAGCCCGATGGAAGGGTAGGATTGTTGTTACTTGAATCAGTCAGGCTTGCTAACTCATTCCTATTTGGCAGACGCCAGTCTTTTTGTTGACTGCCACCGTTGCTCTTATCACCGGCAAAAGTCCCATTCATCGTTCCGTCTCTATTCAGGTTTTCCACATCAGTCAGGGCATCTTCCCAGGTTCTCGCTCCCGCGACATTGGCATTCTGTAACCATATCAATCCAGTAAGGTTGTCCGTTACTGTGCCGTTACTATTATCCGTAAGGCGGGGATTGGGCGAAGCTACCCCTTTATTCGAATCAAGCATATCTGCGGCGCTGGCGGCGGGAACACCTGGATAGTCGAGAGTCCCGGAGTAGGCTAAAAAGGGGGCGAGTATAATCAGGCCAATAATTGCTGTACAAAATCGCAAAAAAAACATGTAAAATTCTCCTTAAAAAATCAAAACACCTTAAGAAAAAATGAATTATGCTTGGGATTGTCTTTCAGGTAGGATAGCTGTTTTTAAAACTGCTTCTTTATCTCTTTGGGTAGATTATCGTACTGTGGGAAAAATTCTGGCTCTACGACAATAAGATATTTGCTCAATCTTTTAATTCCTTTATAAACTTGCCTGCCTCATACTTCTTAAAATTACCCGACTTAAAATTATCCTCAGCCTTTTTAATCTTCTCCTGAATCTCAGGAGTCCAGAAGTATGCCTGAGAACGTGGAATATTTATTACAGGCTCTAAAACGATCTTGCCCTTATCTAATTTGTAAGTTAATTTGTCACCTTCTTTAATATCCAAAACGTCCCTTATTTCTTTAGGTATGGCTATTTGACCTTTTGACGATATTGTTAACGCTTTCATAATTCTTTACCCTTTAATAAATAATAGTAAAATTGTAAGAATATTTTGCCAAATAAAGTATCAAAGTCAATAGCTTGTTAAAACAAAAAAGCCATTAACTCCAAAATGGCCTGTTCATTTCCCGCCGCCTCCACCATTTCAAGATTATTATTCAAATGCGAACGCTTGTGCTTTTGATGAAAAAATTTGTCAAGTTTTTACTTGATAAATCAGTGTTTTTACCATTTCAATAGCTGCCTCTTTGGTTTTTAGGTTGCCTTCGAGTTGTTCATCCTCAATTTTGGTTAAAATATCTTTAAATACAGGACCTGGTTTTAGTCCCATTGCGATGAGGTCGTGACCGGTAATAAGGGGCTTTGGTTTGACTTCTTCATGGCTCAGTTTACTGAACATCTCCTGGCAGTAGTGGTAGTCAGATAGATCGCCACTGCTGGCAAGGGCATCGATTCTGCATAACTCTGCCAGTTCCGGATAACCCTCCTCTGCTAATAGTCTTTTCAGTTTGCTCAGTCGCATCTTTTGGGCATCCTTAAAATAGAGGTGTTTCAGGACGAGCCAGACAATGCGATCCTTTTCAGCATTGGATGTTTTTAACCGATCACAGATTCTTGCTGCCATGTCAGCACCAACCTTTTCGTGCAAATTGAACCGAATCCGGTCTAATTCCTCAAAGGTAATGGTCTTCCCGATATCATGCAGGAGCACCCCCATTGCCAGCGTCCATGACGAATTCTGCATCCCCTGTTCAGGGACAGGGGCAAGCTTTGACAGGCACAAAAGGGTATGCACGAAGACGTCTCCCTCAGGATGAAAGTTTTCAGGCTGTCGCACGCCTTTCATGCTTGATACTTCTGGTAGTATTTCTTGCAAAAGACAGAGTTCGTCCAGTAGTTTAATGCCAATATGCGGGTTCGTACCCGTTAATATCTTTTCCAGTTCTTCCCGTATACGTTCGGCGCTGACCACATGAATATTTTTGGCAAGCGGAATAATCGCCCGTCGTGTATCTTCATGGATGGGAAAATTAAAACGGCACGCAAAACGTGCGGCTCGTATCATGCGCAGCTTGTCTTCAGTAAATCGTTCGGTAGGATTTCCGATGGTACGGATAATACCTTTAGAAATGTCCGCCTGTCCGCCGACATAATCCAGTATTTCGTTTTTTAGTGGATCATAGAGCAGACCGTTAATGGTGAAGTCTCGCCGTTTTACATCGGCTTCGGGGGTGCTGAAGGCTACGTAATCAGGATGTCTTCCGTCAGTGTAAGAACCCTCCGTGCGAAAAGTAGCCACCTCGAAGCTGTGACCCTCTTTGACGACAATGACTACGCCAAACTGCACACCGACAGGGATGGTTTTTTCAAAGAGATTCATAATATCCTGGGGGAGGGCATTGGTGGCAATATCGTAATCAGCGGATTCCTTCCCCATAATCATATCGCGCACACACCCACCGGCAAAGAAGGCTTTATAGCCGTGCTTTTTCAAGGTTTTTACAATTTCTATGGCGTTTTGTTTAACTTTCATTCCTTTCTCTTTTTCTAGTCTTAGAATTTTCCATCTTTCTGTTTGATTAGCAGGAGTGGAAGAAGAATTTCCCGCCAGTCTTCGACCGCGCCGTTCACACCACAAATTTCAAGCCCGTCCTCACCATAGTAGATTTCTATCTTCTCATCACAGCATCCGCATTTGAGCAGATATCGTGGTGATTTCTTGCCTGTGCCTTTCCTGTGGTACACCCGAATCTGGGGCTGCCCAAATCTGGAACCATCGTAGAATTTGTTCTTTCGCTTCAGTATTGTTGCCATAATTTCACACTCTATTTAAGGCCAATGATAGAATTCAGTGGCGGCGTTTTTTGCCGTCCACTGGAATGACTTGTTATAACAAGTTCTTTATTCCGTTAACATCAAGTAACCTTGAGGAGTGATAAACAGTAAGTATCTCTACTAATTCACCTCTTATTCTATAAATTATCCTGTAATTACCAATAATTACTTCTCTGATTTCTTTACGATTTAATTCTGGCACAACTCGTCCAGATTCAGGAAATAATTCTAACCGGTCTACTGCCTCGAAAACTTTTATTGTAAACATCCGTGCGTAATAATTTGAATCTTTTGTAATAAAATTTGCTATAGCTTCAATATCTTCTAAAGATTGAGGAGTCCATTTTATTTTAGCCATTTTTTCATTTTCTCTTTTGCTTCCTCATGAGAAATACATTGGCCTTCATCTGCCTGTTTAATGCCTTTTTCAATTTTTGCAAGTAAATATAATCTCTCCATTGCTTCTTCAAGAGTAGTTTTTTCTGGTAAGTCACGTAAACTGTCAATTATCTTTTTCTTATCTAAAGCAAACATTTTCTCCCCTCCTCTTTTTTTATTTTTGTTATAACATTCATTTTTGCCTTTATTCTACAATTGTCAGCATATTACTCGGATAGCATAGCGGCCGTCAAAGGGGAATTGCCCGCCAAAACCACAGGAATTGGCGCATACGTCCTTACTTATCTACCCCGCAGCAAGCCCAGGTGCGGCTCCTTGAAGGAATAGAGACTGTGGACGGTGCCTTCCGCCTGGGCAGATGGTGAGCGCATTTCAAAGCGGATCGTGCCTTCATATATTCCCTTGTGAAGCTCTTGAATGCTTCTGCATCCAAGCTCTTGCAATGAATGGAGCAAGCTTTGCATCAGATATTGAACAAGATGTATGACTGAGCCCTTATCTACAACCGTACCGGTAACGCCCTGCGCAACTTTTATCCGGTCTTCAACAGAGAGGTATCTCTTTCCTCCCCCTTTTTCCATGGCTTCATGAGATGCCATACCTCTGTATTTTTTAACGCGTACACCGCCTTCATAAAAATATTCGCCCGGAGATTCACTGGTACCGGCAAGTAAACCGCCCATCATAACGGCGCTGGCGCCCAGAGATAATGCCTTTACGATATGTCCTATATGGGCTATACCACCATCCGCTACGACTGGGATATTTGCGTATTCTTTAGAGAACTTCGCAGTGTGATAAATTGCAGAGCCTTGCGCCCTTCCAACAGAAAGAGTGTCTTGTGTAATACAAATAGAACCGCTTCCCATACCAATACGAAGCGCATCAACGCCAGCAGCGATCAATGATTTGCACTGTTTTGCGGTGACAACGTTTCCTCCTATTACTTCAAGGTGCGGGTATGTCTTTTTGATGTATTTGATCGTATTGATTTGGAAGATAGAATCACCCTGAGATGCATCGATTACGATAACATCCACGTCTGCCTTGGCCAGTTCTGCCAGACGTTCTTTATCTTCTTCTCGTGTAGAAAGTGCAGCCCCTACGAGCAGTTGTTTATCCTTGTTTTTAGAAGCAAATGGGAAGTCCTCATTTTTCAGCAAATCCGTACGACTCAGGAGAGATACGAGACGGCCTTGTTTATCGACAAGCGGAAGCTTACCCTTTTTGCTTTCCTTGAGTATCTTATTCCCTTCTGCCAGAGAAATTCCGGCTGGTGCGGTAATCAACTGGGTGGTCATCACCTCTCTTAATAATTTAGTTCGGTCTTCCTCGAAATCAATATCCCTCTTTGTTACGATTCCTACAAGTTTTGTGTTTAATGTACCATCTTCGGTAATGGGGATACCTGAAAAACCGTGCGTTTCTTTAAGCATATCCACATCCCGAATAGTGTGGTTTGGGCTGAGCACGACAGGGTCGGTAATAAATCCATTTTCGAATCTCTTGACACGGCGTACCTCTTTTACCTGTTCATCGATGGTGTTATTGTAATGGATGATGCCAATACCTCCCAGCAGCGCCATACAGATCGCCATCTTTGATTCGGTCACCGTATCCATGGGAGAACTCACAAGAGGCCTTTTGATCTTTATATTGCGGGTAAGGCTGGTTTCAAGAGTGATTGCATCAAGCGCAAAATCAATGTGACCTGGCAGCAGGATAAAGTCATTATAGGTGATACCCCCTTGGCCTTCAAAAAATGTCTTCGCATCCAGTCCGTTGGGTGACATAACTTTTTTATTACCTCCGATCATTTGTAAATTTCATGTGTCCCAATATCATGGTAAAGTACCGTTTTTTTATCTAGAAATCTAAACAGTATCCTATATTGATAGTTTATCGAATATGACCAGTAATCCTTTAATTTGCCTTTAAGCTTATGGGTTTTGAGCCGTTTATCAAAAGGATTATTTATGAAGGCTATTTCTCTTTTTTTAGCAACAGTTTTTATATTTTCTGACAACATCTTGTAAGATTTAATAAAGTGATTAGTGGGGTAAATCTTACTGATAGCCATTATTTGTCAAGTTCCGCAAGCGTTTTAATTGGTTTTAGTTTTCCTTGTAAATATTCTTGTTCCCCTTTATTAATAATTTTTATACACTTTGCTTCTTCTAAAAGATGCAACATTTTTTTGTAATCTTTAAACTCTATAATAACTGCTTTCTTTTTCCCAGTTTCATCTATGATGAATTTTTCATGTTGTACTTTATGCATTTTAATTCCTCACTATATTATTCTATTAAAAGCAAATTATAACATCATATAGGGATCAACATCAACTATTGCTTGTACACTTTTTGACGGTTTCAACATATCTGAAATCTTCTGGAGGGCATCATGAATGTGGTTGTGGTTCTGTGCCTTTAACAGGAGATGCCACCTGAACAAATCATTAATCTTCGTTACGGGTGCAGGTGACGGTCCGAGTATTTCCAGTTGGTTTCCATTTGTTTTTGTTATTTCTTTTAGTTTCTCGGCAACGACGAAAGATTTTTCCTTTGCTTTATCTTCCTTTTGACTACGAAAGACTATTCTGGCCAATTTACCAAAAGGAGGGTAATTCAATTGTTTTCTGTACTCCAGTTCCTTTTTTGCAAATCCTTCATAATCATGGGCGGCAGCATACGTGATGCTGTAATGCCTGGGGTTAAACGACTGTACAATGACTCTACCCCCCTTTGTCCCTCTGCCGGTACGTCCCGCAACCTGTGAGATGAGTTGAAACGTGCGTTCACTCGCCCGGAAATCGGGTAGGTTCAGTATTGTATCAGCAGAAATTACACCCACCAGGGTAACGTTGGGGAAATCCAGCCCTTTTGCAATCATTTGTGTGCCGAGCAATATCTGAACATCTCCCCGTTCGAATGAGGTCAGCGCCTTTTCGTGGGCGTTGCGCGCCCTCATGGTATCACTGTCCATCCGGAGAATTTTGTATTGAGGAAACTTGGCTATAATTTCGTCCTCGATTTTTTCAGTGCCAAACCCGCGGTAGTTAATATTGCCTGCCATGCAGTCCGGACATGATTCCGGGGGAGGGGCTTCTGCGTGGCAATAATGGCACAATGCCATATTTAATTTTTTATGAAAAGTCATGGGAATGTCACATTTCCGGCATTTTAATACGAATCCGCACCGTTTGCAGTTAAGATACGGCGCAAATCCCCTGCGATTCAAAAACAAGATCACCTGTTCATTTCGGGAAAGTGCCTGGTTCATGTAATATGACAGCCGTTGAGAAATAATATGGTGTCCTCTCCGTTTGCGAACCTCTTCGCTCATGTCTACGATCTCGATTGGAGGAAGTTGTTGATTACCGATTCTTTTGGAAAGGACGATCTTTTCATACTTTCCGGTTATGGTGTTGTAATATGTTTCGAGGGATGGGGTAGCCGTCCCTAATATGACCATAGCGTTTTCATATGTTGCCCTCAGGATTGCGACATCCCGTGCGTTATACCGTGGGCTATTTTCCTGTTTGTAAGTATTTTCATGTTCTTCGTCAATAATGATCAATCCGACATTTTTTAAAGGTGCGAATATGGAAGAGCGAGCGCCGATGACGATGTCTACCTTGTCTTCCTTAATATCATTCCACTGCGAATAGTGGAAAGTACCCAGAAGGTGACTATGCAATATGGCCACGTTGTTAAACCTTGCTTTTATTCGTTGAATAGTCTGTGATGTAAGAGATATTTCCGGAACAAGGAAAATAGCCTTACGTCCATGCTCAAGCACTTTCGCAATAGTTTGTAGGTAGACCTCTGTTTTTCCACTGCTGGTAATACCATGAAGTAAGATAACTCCTGGTTTGGGTTGTTCG
>Ga0082335_1003339_pt1 | contig 26724 bp, 25 predicted proteins | sample Subgrocontami58m_FD_72375 | JGI IMG/M metagenome (GOLD analysis project Ga0082335, IMG submission 72375) | Subsurface groundwater microbial communities from S. Glens Falls, New York, USA - GMW37 contaminated, 5.8 m (SPADES assembly) (version 2) ...
GATACCGCTTGGCACGTCATTCACTATATTTGGCCGCGAAATTTTGTTGTATGTCTCGAATATCAATGTGGGCATTTTGTATATCATGTCCATCGCTTCGATTGCGGTGTACGGTATTGTGCTCGCGGGCTGGTCGAGCAATAATAAGTACGCCATGCTCGGCGGCATGCGTTCCTCGGCGCAGATGATCTCGTATGAACTTTCACTTGGGTTGTGCTTTGCGATAGCGATTGTCATGGGCAATTCCATGAATTTGATCGATATTGTTAACGCGCAGCGCGGCATGTGGTTTGTTGTGACCCAGCCTGTGGGCGCGTTGATCTTTTGGATCGCAACACTTGCAGAAGTGAACCGCGCGCCATTCGATATGCCTGAAGCTGAACAGGAATTAACTGCCGGGTATCACGCTGAATACTCGGGTATGAAGTTCGCTTTGTTCTTCATGGCGGAATATCAGAAGATGATCGTGATCTGCATGATCATGGCCACTTTGTTTTTCGGCGGATATCTTGGCCCGGGCGTGGATAAATTCCCCTTGCTTGGACCTGTATATTTATTCGGTAAAGTAATAGTCCTGCTGTTTGCGATGATCTGGGTGCGCGCCACGTGGCCGCGCATTCGTTATGACCGTTTGATGGCCTTTGGCTGGAAGATCCTTTTGCCGCTTTCATTGGTTGTGGTCTTTATCACTGCTGCGGGTATTTTGCTGGCGCAGGAACTTAATAATCAATTGTATTTTTGGAGCATTCCCGTCCTTTCCATTATTAGTGCAATCGTGGCGGTGGCGTTTATTTATCGTGATTTGAGGAGAAAATCCAATGGGCGTTTTTGATCCCGTTATTCAACTTGGGCGCGGCCTCGGTGAGACGCTCCGCTCCTTTTTATTCGAGCGGACTGTAACCGTTCAATACCCCGAAGAGAAACGTACCGTGAGGCCGCGCTTTCGAGGCCGTCATGTGTTGAAGCGCTATGATAATGGACTTGAGAAATGTATTGGATGTTCGCTTTGCGCGGCGGCCTGCCCTGCGGATGCAATTTTTGTTGAGGCGTCTGAGAATACGGATGAAAAACGCTTCTCACCTGGGGAACGGTATGCCTCCACCTACGAGATCAATATGCTGCGCTGTATCTATTGCGGCTTCTGTGAAGATGCCTGCCCGACCGAAGCGATTGTCCTGGGCGATAACTATGAACTCTCGTTCACAGATCGCCGTCAGGCGATCTACACCAAGGATTTATTACTTGAGCCTGTCTCAAAAGTGGATATGCTCACCCCGCGCAAAGTGGACGCAGGTGTGTTCACACGCTCGGTGCCTGAAATGAAGGATCCGACCGATTAAATAAAACTTTCGTCCTGAGCGGAGCCGCATGCTTTCCCTGGCACCGCCCGCCAGGGCAGGTGTGCGGCATAGTCGAAGGACAGGGCTTCAATATATTTTATGTTCACATCAAATTATCCTTCGACTTCGTTCCTCGAAGAGCACTCGTCACTCCGCTCAGGACGAAAAAAGATTTAAGGTGCCCATGACCTCTGAATTAATTGTCTTCCTCGTTCTTTCTCTCGTTGCCGTTTCGAGCGCGCTGGGTATGATATCCGGCCGTAACGCGGTGTATTCGGCATTGTTCCTTGTGCTGAACTTCGTCACGGTGGCGGTGTTCTATCTTTTGCTCGGCGCGCCGTTCATTGCCATGTCACAGATCACCGTGTATGCCGGCGCGATCATGGTGTTGTTCCTGTTCGTGATCATGCTGCTCGGCGCGGAAAGCCTTGCGCCTGCCAATTTACTTCCGTGGCAGAGGCCGCTTGCGATTTTGCTGGCTGTCATCCTTGCAGTAGAATCGATCTACCTTGTGTTTGTACGCGCGCGCTCTGATGCGTTTGTCGCTGCGCCCGATGCGGCTGTGAATTCAATGGACAACCTGCGTGAAATGGCGATGATATTGTTCAACCAGTTCCTGTTGCCGTTCGAGGTTACGTCCGTTTTGTTACTGGTCGCGATGGTGGGCGCGATCGTGTTGACCAAGCAGGTGAAGGGAGAGAAGAGATAATGGTTCCAGTGGATTATTACATCATCCTTTCGGCGATATTATTTACCCTCGGCGCGTTGGGTGTGCTCATCCGCCGCAACCCGTTGATCATTTTCATGTCCATCGAGTTGATGCTGAATGCGGGAAATCTTGCTTTCGTGGCCTTTGGACGCTCCTATGAAATTACCAAAGGAGAGCTATTTTTCAATGGTCAGATCTTTGTGTTTTTTGTCATCGCGGTGGCCGCCGCGGAAGTGGCGGTTGGACTGGCCTTGATCGTCGAAATTTTCAAGACCAGGAAGAACATCAATATTGACGAGATGAATTCCTTGAAAGGATGAGTAAAACGTAATGCGTAACCCGTAACTTACGAATTACGCATCACGAATTACGGAGAATTTTATGCACTTAAGCGAAACAATAAGTTCAGGCTTTTTCTTTCTCGCCCCGTGGCTGGTCTTTGCGCCCGTAACTGGCTTGTTGATCAATTTGATCTTCGGCAGGCAGTTTAGCGAAAAGGTCATTGGCACAGTGGCAAGCCTTGCATCGGGTGCGGCGTTTGTCGTCTCGGTGCTGTTGGCTTATTCGGTCTCGATCAATCACGGTGAGAGGGTGAGCGTTCCACTCGCAGAGTGGATCCACATCGGCACGCTCCAACTCGATTGGACCTTCCGAGTCGACTCACTCTCGACCACGATGATGCTTGTCGTTTCGGGTGTGGGTACGCTCATTCATATCTATGCCATCGGATACATGCACGAAGATGTGCGCTTCAAGAATGACGAGGGACGCTACAACCGTTTCTTTATTTTCCTGAACCTGTTCATCGCCGCCATGATGATTTTGGTCAGCGGCGATTCGTTCATGATGCTCTTCGTCGGCTGGGAAGGCGTGGGACTTTCCTCCTTCCTGCTGATCGGTTTCTGGTACGAGATGGATACGCTCGCTCGTCCCTCATGGGCAAATTCTAATGCGGCGAAGAAAGCCTTTATCGTCAACCGTATCGGCGACTTTGGTTTCCTGATCGCAGGTTTTCTGATGTTCTGGTATCTCGGCTCCTTCCAATTTGACGAAGTCTTCAAAGCCGCGCCTGCCATTGCTGAATCAGCGCCCTGGGTGATCGTGGCGATCACATTGTTTATGCTGGTGGGTGTGGCAGGTAAATCCGCGCAGATCCCGCTTTACATTTGGTTGCCAGACGCAATGGCGGGTCCTACTCCCGTTTCGGCGTTGATCCATGCCGCGACGATGGTGACAGCGGGCGTGTATCTCGTCGCGCGTTCCGCTCCGCTTTACACGCTTGTCCCGCAGGCGCAGTACATCGTTGCAATGGTTGGCGCAGGGACGGCGCTCTTCGCCGCGACGATTGCGGTTGGTCAATATGACATCAAGAAGGTGCTGGCTTACTCCACCATTTCTCAGCTTGGCTACATGATCGCCGCGGTTGGGATGGGCGCGTACGTGGCGGGAATGTTCCACCTGATCGCACACGCCTTCTTTAAGGCATTGCTCTTCCTCTCCGCCGGTTCGGTCATTCTTGGATTGGAGCGCGGGCATCATGCTCATGCTCATCATGTTTCCCATGTCGATCACGGAAAAAAGAAGAAAGAGGGAAAGAAGAAAGAAGAAGAGCGCGGGCATAATGAAGAACATGGAGAAGCGTTTGACCCCGGCGACATGCGCAACATGGGTGGGATGCGCAAGACCATGCCACTCACTTTTTGGCTGTACTTGATCGGCGCGCTGGCGTTGGCGGGCATCTTCCCGTTGGTGGGCTTCTGGTCGAAGGACGAAATCCTTTTGGATGCCAGTTTGCACTACACCAGCGTGTACTGGCAGTTGACCATTGCCGCTTTTTTCACCGCTTTCTACATGGGGCGTCAGATCTGGATGGTCTTTTTTGGTGAACCGCGGCACGCCGCCGCTGCGCACGCGCAGGAAAGCCCGAAGGTGATCACCGTACCGTTGATGATCCTCGCAGGCTTATCGGTCCTGGGTGGTGCGTTGAATCTTCCATTCGAAGGTTTTCACAATCTCGGTCACTGGCTGGGATATACCCTCGGCGAAGTCGAAGCGCTTCCGCTTGATTTGAAGGTCGCGGGTATTTCCACTGTGTTGGCGTTGCTCGCCATTCTGATCTCCTGGCTCATCTATGGACGGAACACGCTGCGCGCCGGCCAACCCGACCCGTTGAAACGACCGCTCGGTTTCATCTTCACGGGTATGGAAAACAAATGGTTCGTGGATGAAGGTTATTTTGCCGTCATCGTCAACCCGTTTAAGAAGATATCGCAGTTCCTTGCGGATGTGATTGACGAGCGCTTCTGGCATGACTTTGTGCATGATACGGTTATTCTGGGAACTTATAACTGGCTGAGTGAAATCGCGCTCGATCGTTACGCCGATCAAAAAGGCATTGACGCCTTCGCAAACTGGCTGGGCGACGCAACTCAATCAGTATCGGCAACCCTGCGCAAGGTCCAGAATGGATTCGTGCGCTCGTATGCGCTGGCAGTGATGTTGGGCGTCGTGTTGATTTTGGGATATTTGATCTTTAAATAAACCTCCCTCTCTCCAACCCCTCTCCCATTGGGAGAGGGGCAAGGGGTGAGGGCAACGAGGATAGAACATGGAATTTCTTTTGCAACCTCTTACTCTCCTGACCTTCTTCCCGCTTTTGGGCGTGCTCGTGATTCTTTTTATGAATTCCGAGTGGAAGAACGCCATCCGCTGGGTCGCGCTGGTCACAACCCTGCTCACGTTTGGCATTTCACTTTGGGTGCTCGCGCAGTTCGAAGCATCCAATCCTGATCTGCAACTCGAAGCCAAATATGCGTGGATCCACGTGGCAGGCTGGAACATTTACTACTATCTTGCAGTGGATGGTTTGAGCGTTTTGCTGGTCTTGCTCACCGCCTTCCTCACGCCGATCTCCATCCTGTCCACATGGACTGCCGTGGAAGACCGCGTGAAGGATTTCATGATTTTCTTCCTTTTGTTGGAAGTGGGCATGACGGGCGTTTTCCTCGCGCAGGATCTGTTCCTGTTCTACATCTTCTGGGAATTTACCCTCGTGCCGATGTACTTCCTGATCGGTCTGTGGGGCGGTCCGCGCCGTATCTATGCCGCAATTAAGTTCTTCCTCTATACAATGGCCGGTTCCATTTTGATGTTGGTTGCCATCCTCTTCCTTGGCATCAAGACCAATACCTTCAATATTCCCGACATGCTTGTGCGTCTGCCTGATTTGTACGCAACAAGCCTTAACCCGCAGACCCAAATGCTGCTCTTCATTGCCTTCGCCGCCGCGTTCGCCATCAAAGTGCCAATGTGGCCCTTGCATTCATGGCTGCCCGACGCCCACGTGGAAGCGCCCACCGCTGGTTCCGTCATTCTTGCGGGTGTTCTGTTGAAGATGGGTACGTATGGTTTCCTGCGCTTCAACATTGCTCTTTTCCCGGATGCCACCGTCCAGGCCGCCCCGTGGATCGCGCTCCTCGCGACCATTGGCATTATTTATGGCGCGGCGGTTTCGTATGCCCAGCAGGATGTAAAGAAACTGGTTGCTTATTCCTCGGTGAGTCACCTCGGCTTCGTGATGCTCGGCTTGTTCGCCCTTAATCCCCAGGGCGTGGCTGGCGCCATTTTGCAGATGGTCAATCACGGGTTAAGCACAGGCGCGATGTTCCTGCTCGTCGGCATGATTTATGAACAAACTCATACCCGTGAGATGAAGGTATATGGCGGCTTGTGGAAGATCACGCCGATCTTCGGAAGCGTCATGCTCATCGTCTCGCTCTCCTCGATGGGTTTGCCTGGCCTGAATGGCTTCGTCGGTGAGTTCACTATTTTACTTGGCGCGTTCGGCTCGAAAGCCATCGGCAGCCCGTGGTATGCGGGCATCTCTGCCATCGGCGTCATCATGGCGGCGGTCTACATCCTCTACATGTTCCAGAAAATGTTCCTCGGTCCTGCTGGCGAGATCACACACCACCACGAACTAAAAGATCTCAACTGGCGTGAGATTCTCACCGTTGTTCCATTGTTGATCTTTATGTTCTGGATCGGTCTCTACCCTGCGCCGTTCTTCAACTTGATAGCCCCCGCTGTCGAGAAGCTTTTATCTGCGTTGCCATTATAGTATCTTGCCCTCACCCCAACCCCTCTCCCTAAGGGAGAGGGGCAGGGGTGAGGGATGGAGCGTTCATGACGCAAACTGATTTTTACATTCTCCTCCCGCTGACCGTCCTGACCGTATGGGCGTGTGTGCTTTTGTTGGTTGACCTCTTCATTCCAAAGGACCGCAAAGGCATCACAGCATTCCTCGCGGCATTGGGTTTGGCTGTCACGTTGGGCTTTACCGTCACACAGATCGGCCGCGAAGGCACGGGCTTCAACGGCATGGCGACCCTGGACGGTTTCTCCACCTTCATCAATGTGCTCATCCTAATCAGCGGTTTGTTTGGGATCGCTCTCGCATACGGTTACATCAAACGCATGGGGATTGATCGCGGCGAATACTATGTCCTGATGCTCTTCAGCATCACAGGGATGATGTTGATGGCGCAAGCCGCAGACCTCATCATTATCTTTCTCGCGCTTGAACTGCTCTCCATTCCGCTGTATGTGCTGGCCGCGTTCGCGCGTCCCAAACTCCAATCTGAAGAAGCAGGCGTGAAATATTTCCTGCTTGGCGCATTCGCGACTGGATTTGTAGTCTACGGGACTGCGCTGGTCTTCGGTGCGACGGGAACCACATCTTTGAGCGGAATCTTCACCGCCGCTTCAAACGGGATCCCCAGCCCTTCGACAGGCTCAGGGGGGACCCTGCTCCTGACCATTGGGGCGGCTCTACTCCTTGTGGGATTCGGCTTTAAAGTTGCCGCGGTTCCCTTTCACATGTGGACTCCGGACGTGTATCAGGGAGCGCCCACTGCCGTCACGGCATTCATGTCCTCGGGCGCAAAGATCGCAGGCTTTGCCGCGTTACTGCGTGTCTTCGCCACCGCATTCCCATCTCTCTCTGCAGATATTACGAATGTCCTCTGGGCGCTCGCGGCATTGACCATGATCGTCGGCAACATCACTGCCATCTCGCAGACCAACATCAAACGCCTGCTGGCATATTCCAGCATCGCGCACGCGGGTTACATCCTGATGGCTTTTGTGCCGTACGGCAATAAAGAAGTGATGCCTGTTTCAATTGCCGCAGGTTTGTTCTACCTTGTTTCTTATGCCATCACCAATTTTGGCTCATGGGGTGTTGTGATTGCGCTCGAAAAAGCCGAAGGCAGGGGACTTGAGATCAGCGATTATGCAGGCCTTGCCAAAAAATATCCAGCCCTCGCCCTCGCCATGACCGTGTTCATGCTCTCGTTCATCGGCTTCCCGCCCACGTTGGGAATGGTCGGCAAGTTTTACCTTTTCCGCGCCGCCATCGCAGGCGGATATTCAGGCCTTGCCATCATCGGCGTGGTCACATCCCTGGTTTCCGCATATTACTATCTGCGCGTGGTCGTCAACATGTACATGCGCGAAGGCGACCCGACCATCGAACGCGAACCCTGGTTGAATTTCACAACCACCGCCACTGCGATCATCACCGTGGGGTTGAGTTTCGTTCCGCAATGGTTGTTCCTGCTGGCAAGCACCGCAGTGTTTTAGAGTAGATTTCCGAGCGCTTTGCGGACTCGGAAGTGTTTGGCTAGAATCAAAAACGGGACTGAGTTCAGCCAAAGTCCCGTTTTGGTATCCGAGCCAGATTGCACATTTCAGGCGAGGCGATGTTTTCTCATGTCACGCATTCGGGTACGTTCCTTAGATGTATATCGCTCAATAGCCCGCGAAAAGGCTGGCGTACTCATCCTCTCCGCGTGAGATTCCAGGTATTTGATAATCTCGTTGCCATAGATGTGACCCATTTCTCGCAAGACCCATCCAACCGCCGTTTGAACGTAATATCGGTGGTCATCGAGGCAGTTCGACACCAAAGGTAAGACTTTTTCTGGGGGCAGGAAGACTGCATTTTTACCACTGTAATGGATAAGGCTGACAAGGGATATGCGCCGTAGCCATTCACCTTCGGTATGATTCCATGCAATGAGTTGAGGATAGACTTCTGCTGGGTAGCTTTCTAGAATCCGTGAGTAGAGAGCGCTCAACCCATCGCTGTGACACCAGTTATCAATGCGGTTACTCCACTGACGAACCACCGACCATAGACCAGGGCTGACTTGCTTCCGAACGATAGGTGCGTAGAACTCGAGGGCGGCAAATAGCACGTCGCCATAAGGCGATGTCCGCCATAGCGCATCCCATACTGCTAACACCTGCTCCTCTGGCAGCCTGTAAAAGGAGAAGCCTTGTCGGACTCGCCGTCTCAGGTCAGGGAAGGTGATGCCAAGATGCTTGAGTTGGGAACCACGGTCTTGCTGCACTGCTTTGCCAAAAGTTGGATTATCTATTGCAGTCAGTGCTCGAACAACTTCACGATGGTACTCCTGGAACTTTGTGCGACTTATTTTCATGTTCGTCATGATTGATTTTGTATGATTGCTTATTAGGCGAATATTATACGTCTATCCATTTGCAAATACAATGAAAAGCTTCAAAAAGGAGAAAATGCTTCTCGAAACCGAATCAACCCTCGGTTAAGAGAAGAGCACCTGCGCTGAGCCTGTCGAAGCGAAGCGGTGCGGGTCAAGATAAAACTGCGGAGGTAAATCCATGTACAAGATATCGGAACTCCGGATTTTGAGAAGGCCATGACCTGCAAACAAATTTTATTGACACTCTTTTCCTTTGCGGTATAATCGCCCACGCCATTAAAAACGGCTCCGTAGCTCAACGGCAGAGCAGTTGCCTCTTAAGCAATTGGTTGAGGGTTCGAATCCCCCCGGAGTCACAAAAAGCATCCGCATTTGCGGATGCTTTTTATTTCAAAACTTCAATGATCCACACGATCAACGGCGCAACCGCCAGCGCCGGCAGGAAATTCCCCACGCGGATCTTCTTGATTTCCAAAAGATTGCTGATGGCAAGACCCAACAAGATCACCCCGCCGGCAGCTGTCATTTCGTTCATCATCGGCACGGTGACAATGGCGTTGAACTGCCCGGCTAACAAGCTGATGCCGCCTTGATAGATCAGCGTGATAATCGAGGAGAACAGCACACCAACTCCAAGCGTGGATGCAAATGCGATGGATGCAAAACCATCCAATGTGGATTTCACTGCGAGCAGGTTGTAGTCGCCCGTCAAACCGTCTTGAATTGAGCCAAGAATGGCCATCGGACCGATGGAAAATAAAAGCGAAGCAACCATAAATCCGCGCACGAATTTTGAGCCTGTACCTGTTTCGGCCTCTTGTGAAAAGCGCTGTTCGAGAACCTGTCCGAAGGCTTGCAGTCTGTCTTCGATCTTAAGCCATTCTCCTATTAAAGCGCCAATGATCAATGCGCCGAGCACGATCAGCTGATTGCCGCTTTTGAGGAACATTTGCAAACCCATGGCTGCTGTAAATAGCCCCATACCTGCGATCACAGTTGTTTTATATCGCTCAGAAATATGCGCGCCAAAAATTAAACCGATGGTTCCACCGATAAGAATGGCGGCGATATTAATGAAAGTACCAGTCATAATTCTCCTATATTAATTAAAACCTGCGTTCAGATAAAATTCTCAACACAATGACGCGGAGGCGCAAAGAAAAACAATAAACTTGGCGTCCTGGCGACTTAGCGTTAAACATTATGGCATGGATGAGTCTTGATTATTTTTGCGGTTTCGCGAGAGTCGTCTTCTTCCCCGCGTTTTGATTCTCAAGCAGTTCAAGCACAAAGCATAAAGATGAAAGTCGGTTGAGATAGCGCTGCAAGTCGGGGTTAGCCACTTCATCATCATCGAAGAGACTCACCACGCATCGCTCTGCCCGGCGGACAATGGCGCGCGCCAATGAGAGTGCCGCGCCGCCGAGTGTATCACCGGGCAAAATGAATTCCTTTGGCATCTCAACGATTTTGGTGAGTTCATCGGTTTTTTCTTCCAGCCATCCCACGCGCGCTTCATCAATAAAATGAAAACGTTGTGCGTTCTCTGGTGTGGCGGCCACCTCCGCCATCAGCTTGTAAAGATCGCGTTGCGCTTCAAGTAAAATGGGCGCGGTTTGTGATGCACTGCATTGCGCGCGCGCCAAACCGAGCGCGGCAGAGGCTTCATCCAATGCGCCGATCGCTTCCATACGGACATGATATTTTGGGACACGGCCCTCGCCGAGCAAGCCGGTTGTGCCGTCGTCGCCTTTTGCAGTGTAAAAAGTCATGCGCGCATTATAACCACTTTACGCGCGTTGCACGTGCCTCGCTTATAATTTTAGAATGCTTATCCCCATTCACGAAGATATGACCCGCGAAGCCTTATGTGACCGCGTGAGTCCGCGCGCGCTTGAGCTCATGATTGCCGCGAACTGCAAGCAGGATTCCCTGCGCGGACAGATCGGCCACGACGAATATCATTTCGACAACAACGCCATTGATGCAGGGTATCGTTATATCAGCGAACAACGCGGCCTTGTGACTTCTTGCCTGCTTTCTTCCGAAGTGTTCTCAGCCTGGAGCGCCTTTGGAAGATTGACACATGCCGCACAGGATTTCTACGCCCACACCAGTTACGTCTCCATGTGGCTGAATCAATACAACGGCACGCCTCCCGCCCCGCCCGAAATTGATCCTGTTCAAAAAAGCCTGATCGAAAGCCCGAAGATTCGCTCCGGCAAGATCTACATTCCGCTGGATGTGTTCTACTTTGTCCCATTTCTTCGTAAACTTTCGCTCGCACTTCTGCCGCGCGACTCGCACGGCAGGATGAATCTCGACTCACCGAAGCAAGGTTCGAATTTTGCCTACGCCCGCGCTGCCGCAGTCAAACGCACGCAATACGAGTTTGAAATCCTAGAGAAAATCCTTACACCTGAAATGTTTTCAAAATTTACTGAAATGCAGCGCAAATGCGACATGAATGCCACACTACAACCGTGAGTCCTACTTACGCAAATAAAAACCTTAAAGCGAAACAAATGCCTGGGTTGTTGAAGCAGGCTTGCCCTGAGTTTGGTCGAAGGGTTTGAGGTTCGCAGGGAAGCGGGTTCTTTATCCCGTTACGAAAGGGTATAATCAAATTATGGATACAAAAACTCAACTAAACGAATCAATGAAAGACGCCATGAAAAGCGGCGACGAAGTCCGCAAGCGCACAGTGCGCATGGTGCTGGCCGCCATCAAACAAGTCGAAGTGGATAAGCAAACCCCGGTCGAGGATCTGGCGATTGTGGCTTTGATCCAAAAAGAGATCAAGAACCGCCGTGAAGCGGTTGAGGAGGCGAAAAAAGCCAACCGTCCCGAGCTTGTCAACGATAATGAAGCCGAGATCAAAGTACTGGAGGTATTTCTGCCTAAAGCCATGCCCGCCGAAGAACTGCGCGCGCTGGTGCAAGCCGCCATAGCCGAGACAGGTGCATCTGCTCCAACCGAAATGGGTAAAGTGATGAAGTTGGTCATGCCCAGGGTTGCAGGGCGCGCACCGAATGATATGATCAGTTCCACCGTAAAAGAATTGCTCTCAAAGTAAACCTTTGCCGAGAAGAGACCGGCACGTGAGTTGTGCCTGCTTTCTTTCCGGTTGATAATTATGATTTTACGGCCCCCCGTTCCCACACGAATTCGTATTTTGCAGGTCTGCCTGATCATTGCGGTCAGTTTTATTTCTTTTGCGACGCTGACCCAGCCGATTGGGTTGCGCCCCACGACGCAGGCAGTGGATGTCGGCGACGTGGCTCAGATCACCATGCAATCTCCACGTGACATTGAATATGTCAGCGAAATCCGTACGGAGGAAGCCAGAAAAGCCGCTGAAACCGCAATCCAGCCTGTTTACAGTCTGCCGGACCCTGCCATCGCGCGCCAGCAGATCGAAGGACTGCGCGTTATATTGCAAAATATCACCTCAGTGCGCGGAGACGTTGGATTAACGATTGAAGAAAAAAAATCAAAGATTCTATCCCTCAGTGATGTGCGCTTGAAACTTGAGACGGTTGATTATCTGCTCAACATTTCAGATTCTCGTTGGGATGTTGTCCAGGCTGAATCCGTTCGCGTGCTGGAACAGATCATGCGCCGCGCAATTTACGAAGACAAATTGGATGTGGCCCAGGCGGGCATTTCTACTTTTGTCAGCCTTACATTAAATGAACAACAGTCTGCGCTTGTGACTGAACTGGTTACAGCCTTTGTTGTACCTAATAGTTTTTTCAGCCAGGAATTGACCATTGCCGCCAGTCAAGCCGCACGGGAGGCGGTCAAGCCGATAGTGAAATCCTATAAAGCAGGTGAAACGATAGTGCCAGCTGGCGAGATCATCCTCCCTGCCGATATGGAAGCCTTCCAGCAACTTGACATTGTCAGTTCCGGCCAACGCTGGCAGGATATGGCCGGCGCGGTATCCATCATCATGCTTTGTGCGGTCTTCGTCCCGCTCTATTTTGTCCGGCGAAAACGCCTGGCTGTGATCAATGATCCGCTCAGTATTCTTGTGATTGCGGTGGTATTTGTGACGTTTTTGATCGGCGCGCGCTTGTTCACAGACCGCACGCTCGCTCCCTATGGGTATCCCTTGCAAGCCGCAGGATTATTGATTGCCACATTATTCGGGCTGGAAGTGGGGATAGTCATAGCTATTCCACTTTGTTTGCTGGCGGCCTTTGGTTTGTCGAATACGCTCGATCTTGGACCATTTTATTTGCTTTCTTCGCTGATCGGTATACTTGCGCTCGGTCCTGCCCGCCGCTTTTGGGGATTCATTAATGCGGGAATTGCCATTGCGCTTTCGGGCCTGGTGACCCTGATTGCATATCGTCTGCCGTTTTACTCACCCGATTGGCTGGGTGCGGTTCAATTCATTGGCATTGTTGCTTTTGCTGGTTTTGCTGCAGCAAGTGTCACCCTTCTACTTCAATACATGTTTGCCCAACTGCTCGGCCTGACCACGGCCTTGCAATTGCTCGATATATCCCGCCCGGATTCCCCGCTTTTGCAGTTCTTCCTGCGTAGTGCGCCCGGCACGTATCAACACAGTTTGCAGGTTGCCAACCTTGCCGAACAAGCCGCGGAAAAAATTGGCGCAGACCCATTGCTCACGCGCGTAGGCGCGCAAATCCATGATATAGGCAAAGCGCTCAACCCCACGTTCTTTATAGAGAATCAAATACCGGACAATGTCAACACGCATCAGGATGCCAATCCCGAAGAAGTCGCCGCCGCCATCATCCGCCATGTGACCGATGGCGTGCAACTGGCAAAAAAGCACCGTCTCCCACGCCGCCTGCATGACTTTATCCTCGAGCATCATGGCACGCTGATTACACGTTATCAGTACAACCAGGCCCTGGAAGCGGCCGGCGGCGATGTGACCAAAGTGGATATTGAAAAATTTCGCTACCCCGGTCCGCGCCCGGCCTCGCGTGAAACCGCTTTGCTCATGCTTGCGGATGCCAGCGAAGCCCGCGCCCGCTCCGAACGCCTTGCCAGCGAAGATGATGTACGGAAACTGGTGCAAAGCGTCATTGACACGGTGCAAAAATTCAACCAGCTGGATGACACCCTATTGACCTTGCGCGACCTCAACCTGATTATCGAATCTTTTGCCACCACCCTACGCGCCACTTATCATCCACGCATACAATATCCCAACGCCAAAGTGGCAGACCAGGATTTAACGATTACCGCCCCGGGAAAAGAAAAATGATCTTTATAGAAAACCAACAGGATTTTTTGGAATCTGCCCTGCTCGAAAGAGCCGCCCGCCTCACTCTTGGAATTTCGACCCTTCGACAAGCTCTGGGCGGCGGCGCGCTCAATCCAAACCTCAAACCCTTCGATCAAACTCAGGGCAAGCCTGATTCGGCCAGCACTTCGGCTCCGCTCAGTGCAAGCTCCGACATTACCATTGTCCTTACAGATGACGCGCAATTGCACGAACTGAATCGCGACTATCTTGGCGTGGACGCCCCCACAGATGTGCTTTCCTTTCCCGCCTCCGAACTGGACCCTGAAACTGGCTCAACCTATCTCGGAGATATCCTGATCTCAATTCCGCGTGCAGCGCAACAAGCCCAAGCCGCAGGTCATCCAATCGAAGCCGAAGTGCAATTGCTGGTTGTTCATGGCGTTTTACATTTACTCGGTTATGATCATGCCGAAGCAGATGAAAAAGCCCGCATGTGGGCCGAGCAGTCCAAGGTTTTGGAAAGACTCGGCCTGGTCTACATCAATATTCAGGACACACAGGTAGAGTGAAGTCATTTTTTTTATCCCGCCTGCAATCATTTCAGCATGCCTTTCGCGGATGGTTTTATGTCCTGCAGACTCAGCGCAATGTGTGGATCCATGGCGTGATTGCCGTCATTGTTTTTATTTCGGGGCTGTGGCTTCGCCTTCCGCCGCATGATTGGGCGGTGATCATTCTGACGGCGGCCTTGGTGTTCACCGCCGAGTTCATCAACACATCCATCGAGGTCACCCTTGATCTTGCCAGCCCGGACACACATCCACTCGCGAAGATCGGAAAAGACGTTGGCGCCGCAGCAGTGCTGGTCTCTGCTTTAGCCGCCATCCTGATCGGCTTATTGCTTCTCGGCCCGCCGCTCTGGCTGAAACTGGTTTCCCATATCCCTAATCCCTAATCTCTTATTACCGGAGTTTTCTTATGACACTATCTTTCAAATTCGGCACAGTGGGTTCACCTATAGGCACTCCGAAAAAACCGGGCGGTTCTGTGGGTGCGATTGAATTCGGCAAATCCATTGGCCTTGAATCATTCGAATTGGGCTGGGTGCAGTCTGTGCGTGTTACCGAGGCAACCTGCGCTTTGATCAAGTCTGCTGGTGAAGAACATGGCGTTGCATTGAGTGTGCATGCGCCTTATTATATTAACTTGAATGCGGACGCTGATGAATGGCCGAAATCACGCAAACGCTTGATGGATGCGGCCCATTATGGCTATCTTGCGGGGGCGACAGATATTATCTTTCATCCCGGTTCCTATTTTATGAATGATCCACTTGAAGTATTGAAAGCCGCCATTCCGCGCTTGCAGGGCTGTGTAAAGGAACTTCAAAAGAACGGCGATCATGTCACCATGCGCCCTGAGACGATGGGCAAATCAGCCATGCTTGGTTCGTTTGAAGATGCACTAGCCATGAGCAAAGCCATGGAAGGGGTACAGCCCTGCCTCGATTTTGCTCATCTGCATGCCCGCCCCGGTGACGGCACGCTGAATACGTATGAGGAGTGGTCCCATCTGCTGGAGAAATATGGCAGGGAACTTGGCGGAAAAGCCTTGAAGACCTTGCACATCCATCTCTCTGGCATTGAGTATGGACCAAAAGGCGAAAAGAATCACCTGCCCCTCGCCGATGCAGACCTGGACTTGAAAGCCTTGTTCAAAGCCTTGCATGAATTTGGCTGTGCGGGGCGCATCCTGTGTGAAAGCCCGATCATGGAGGAGGATGCATTAAATATGAAGAAGGCGTGGATGAAGAGGAGCGGAGAAAAAGAGAAATAGGCCGCAAGGCACTTAAAGATTCTTCTTTTTGGTGGATTAAGCTGTTGATCAGTGGAGGGGTAAATTCTTTCCTTGCGAAGGCTGTGCTATCAGCCTGGCATTCAAATGAATAGTCGAAATTTTGAAAAGCGGCTGATGGTTCTTATTTTAGTATCTGCCCCATCATTTTTTCGACAGCCTGATAGACAGGTGAATCATCTCCGAGGTCAACGAGCGGTTTGCCTGAAAATTCAAAGGTGGTCAGATCCGTATTAGCTGGAATGACTCCAAGCAAAGGTACGTTTATCTTTTCAATTTCTGTTTTTAATGGCATGGGTAATTCATTACCTTGAACGCGATTCACGATCAGGTGACTTTTTTCGATTCGAATATTCAAGTTCCTGGTCATCTCTGCGATGCGCTGGGCAGCGACCAGGCCGCGCTGGGTCGGATCGCTGACAATCAGCAGATGCTGGACATCACGCGTGGTATGGCGCGAGAGATGCTCCATGCCTGCTTCATTATCGATCACCACATAAGCATAATGTTTGCTCATTGAGTCGATCACTTCGCGCAGGTTATGATTGACCGCGCAGTAGCATCCCTGCCCCTCTCCGCGTCCCATGGCGATTAGGTCAAAGCGTGAGCCTTCAGCCAGGGAGGAACGGATGTGATAATCGAGATACTCGCGCTTGCTCACTCCGCCCGGCATGACGCCCATGGCCGCCCCGCCCTCGGTCAGCGATGACTTTACCTGCGCCAGCATATCCTCGCGGATGTCGCCGACTGTCCATTCGAGATCGAGACCAAGCACCATGTTCAAATTGGATGATGGGTCGGCGTCAATCGCCAGAATACTGCCCGTTTGATTCTGGGCAAGATATTTGATGACCATTCCAGCGATTGTGGTCTTGCCCACGCCGCCTTTGCCTGCGAGTGCGATGGTTGTTGTCATGCCTGCATCTCCAGCCAATGAAAGATGCTGATCACATATTTAGAAAACCTAGTTAGTTCAACCATATCACCGCGTCGAAACTTTCCATTGGTATATTCTGGCCAAATTTTCCAGACTTCTTCAAAATCCTGCTTGCGGACATTTTGCAGGTTCTTCGCGCCAGGCGACTCAACTTCGATAACTTCATCGGTGACGGCAACAACAATCATTGAACCATGAAAATAACCTTTATCCACTGTCCAGTTTGGAATAACAAGACGAGGGCGTAGGTTACCTTGTAATTTTTGCCAGACCTTCTCAAATTCCATACAATTACTCCTTTTCCATTAAAACTGCGACAAGCCTTTTTCCTACTTCCCGTAATTCCGGCACATGGTCGTAGACAGGGATGTTGAGTCTGTCGGCTTCCTGCACTTTCATGTCAGCGGGGAGATAACCGAGGACAGGCAAGTCTGGGGTTTCTGTCTCAAGAAATTTTGCTTCATCCTCATTGCGGACTTTGTTGCCGACGAGATACAAGCGCTTGAGCCCAATATCGTTGGCGAGTTTTTTGATCTGCGCGGCGGTGCCGAGACTGCGCCGCGTTGGTTCAACGACCACGAGCATGGCATCTACAAAGTCAACCGTTGCGCGGCCGAGATGTTCAACGCCCGCGTACATATCAAGCAATAAAACATCGTCTTTGCGAAACAATAAATGCGTGAATAAGGTTTTGAGCATGGCCGCCTCGGGGCAGATACAGCCAGAGCCGCCAAGCTCCACACTCCCCATTTCAAGCAGACGCACGCCGCGATGGAGAACGCTAAAACGTTCGGGGATGTCGTCCACGCGCGGGTTGATGGTGAAGAAACCGCCGACGGTGCCGGGCTTCGCGCCCGTGCGTTCTTCTATTAATTCATCCATCTCAGCGATTGGCTTGAGCTGCGCGCGAAGTTCTGCGGGAAATCCTAACGCGCCTGCCAGGCAGGGAGACGGGTCAGCATCCACAGCCAATACCTGACGTCCCATGTCCGCATAGGCCTGGGCAAGCAATGCGGTCAGCGTGGTCTTGCCAACCCCGCCTTTACCTGTAATAGCAAGTTTCATAATTTACCATTGGATCGAATTCCAACCGCTTCGCGTCCCGATGTTGGGCTTGAATTATTGTTATCCTTCCCAGCGTCCGGGCGCGAAGCGTTTGGACTTCGTAACTTTTTAGTCAGCATACTTCCCGCAATTGCGCATCCATCAATTGGCAGATAATGCGTTGCCGATGAATCAAACAGGATCTTACATGCTGAAGGGAAATCCTCGTCACCAAGCCAGTATGTCACAAGCAATGGGAGTTTTGGCAAGACCTGTATTACAAATGCAGCGCTGCCAATTTCCACGGGCTTTCCACCGGCATTCAAACAAACGGATATAAATGCAGGCAGGTCTAATCCAAATGTTTTAACAATTTCATCACCGCTGTATCCTTGATAAGCGGCATTGTATATGCGTCCATCCGGCAGGTCCGCGAAAGAGACCCAGTTTCCCGTCAGGGCCGTGCCGTCTGCTGTAATTAGATAATACAACAAAAGCGTTTGAAGGATGGGATGCATTTCGTCATCAGGTTCGCTGTAACCCGTCAGGTTGGGCCATGTGAGAGTGACCGCTTTTCCCCAAAACGGAATATGAAATTCGCCGTGGTCGGGACCAAGCATCAGATAAGATATACCGCTTCGAGCGGCGATCAGGCCTGGGTCACGGAATTGAAGCGTTGACCGCAACTCATGCATTCGTTCTGCTAATTGAAAGGAGGATTTTTCCAGGCGGGATGGTCTCCATCCTTGTTCAAAGCCAGTCATTTTTCATTCTCGCGCAGATTATACCTTTTCGTTTTTTGAAATCTTCAATATCCACTCTTGTTAGGTACATTTGTCAGTCATTCTTATGACAAAGTTCACAACTTCAAGGCCAGCCCGAATGCTAGAATAATACTATATAAGGAAGAGTCTATATTTTAGCGGTGTCTTTGTTTAGAGTCACATCCAACTTTTTATAAGAGGTGTCATCATGGAGATCAAAACGTTTGAATCACCTGCGCTTTACGGAGATCATCATGTTTCCGAGGTGAGGCGGATATTGCTTGAGTTGACGGGGGTCAGTGAAGTATATGCAAGCAGCGCCTTTCAGATTATCGAAGTTAAATTCGACCCGGTAAAAATCAAGGCTGAACAAATCACTGCATGTCTTGAAGAGGCTGGCTATCTCGGCGAGATGCCGATGCTGATCGAGACGGGCATTGCGGTCGAGAAGAAGGAAGGGGATAACTTCTTCCGGCATACCGCCGTGTACGAAACCATCAAAGGGACAGTATCCTTTGCCCAGCGTGTGGACTACAACGGACGCCCGCTCTGGCCCTGCCCAGGCATGGGTGCGGTGAAGGGTGAGAAATGATTTCATTGCGAGGGCAGTGATCTTCCGCCCGAAGCGTCGCCGTGGCGCCGTGGCGACACAATCCCCAACTTGATAAGGAGATTGCTTCGTCGTGAAGAGCAAGTGCGCTCCTCGTAATGACATAAAAAAGAGAGGTGAATCATGCCAAAGAAACGTGAAATCAAAGATTACTCAACCGACCCAGCCGCGCAGCAGATGTTGATCCGCGCGGAGGAGTTGGGAATTGGGACGGCTTTCACACGGGCCGATAACATGGTTCCATGCAACATCGGCGCCGCAGGGATGTGCTGTAAGCAATGCGGAATGGGACCTTGCCGTTTGACAAAGAGTGGCGAAGTCGGCGTCTGTGGAGCCACACTGGATACCATTCAGGCGCGCAATCTGACTCGCGCCATCGCGGCAGGTTCTGCGGCACACTCGGATCATGGCCGCGATATGGCTTTCTTATTGAAGGCAACTGCTCAAGGCAAAGCTCAGGGATACGGCATCCGTGACGTGGCGAAACTGCGGATGGTGGCTGGCTATTATGACATCAAGATCGAGGGACGCGCTCCTGAAGAAATCGCGAATGATTTAGCTGATTTATATATCGCGCAGTTCGGCCAGCAACGCGGCGAGCTTATCCCTGCTATTCGCGCGCCGAAGAAAAGACAACAGATCTGGCGCGAGCAAAATGTCTGGCCGCGCGGCGTTGACCGCGAAGTGGTCGAGGCGTTGCATCGCACCCACATCGGTGATGACCAGGACCCTGCTCACATTTTGAATCACGCCATACGAACCTCGCTGGCAGATGGCTGGGGCGGCTCGATGATTGCGACGGACATTTCGGATATTTTGTTCGGTACACCCGCGCCGATTCTGGGGCAGGCCAATCTCGGCGTTATTAAAGAAGACATGGTTAACGTGGTGGTGCATGGACATGAACCTTCGATGAGCGAGATGCTCGTGGCCGCATCGCAAGACCCTGAGATCATAGAGTATGCAAAAGCAGCTGGCGCGAATGGAATTCAACTTTCGGGCATCTGCTGTACCGCGAACGAAATCTTAATGAGACAGGGCATTCCCGCGGCGGGTAATTTCCTGCATCAGGAACTGGCGATCATGACCGGCGCGGTCGAAGCGATGGTCGTGGATGTGCAGTGCATTATGCAGGCGCTGGTTGGACTGGCTCAGAATTTCCACACAGCGATCATCACGACTTCGCCAAAGGTCAAGATCAAAGGGGCGACTCACATCGAATTCGATGAGCACAAAGCGTTGACCATCGCAAAACAAATTTTGAAGGTTGCAATTGACAACTTCAAGAATCGCGACAACAACAAAACGCGCATTCCGCAAATCAAAGAAGATTTAATTCCCGGCTTCTCGCATGAGTACATCAACTATATGCTGGGTGGCTCATATCGTGCATCGTTCCGTCCTTTGAATGATGCAATTATGACGGGACGCATCCGCGGCGTTGCGGCGATTGTAGGATGTAACAACCCGCGCTCGTCACAAGACTATTTGCATAATTTCGTCGTGAAGGAATTACTCAAACAGGATGTGCTCGTTGTGCAAACTGGATGCGGTGCAATCTCGTCAGCCAAGTTGGGACTCATGTTGGGCGAAGCAGGCTTAAGCGAAGTCGGAAACGGTCTGCGCGAAATCTGCGAAACAGTCGGAATTCCTCCCGTCCTCCACATGGGTTCGTGCGTGGACAATACCCGCATCCTGACCGTGTTAACTCAAATGGTTGAAGATGGCGGACTCGGCGATGACATTGACCAGGTACCAGCAGTCGGACTTGCGCCTGAATGGATGAGCGAAAAAGCACTGGCTATTGCAGCGTATTGTGTTGCTTCAGGAGCGTATGTGATCTTCGGCGGTTCGTCGCCTGTGAGTGGTATGCCAGATCGAGTAAACGATAGTGACGAGGTGCTTCACTACATCAGCGAAGGCTGGGAGAAAGTTTATGGCGGTAAGTTGGAGTTTATTCCCGATCCGCAAAAGATGATCGAAGCCACGCTCGTGCATATTGATAAGAAACGCGCCGCGCTTGGTTTGCCTGAATACGACCCGAATAAGTTTGGAAAATCGGGCGATGCAAAGATAAATGTACTCGAAGCGTTGCCGCTGGCACAAAGGCGCGAGGCGATTTATGGATTGGCGGCTGATTAATAGTAAATGGTAATTAGTAATTGGTAATTACCATTTACCAATTACTAATTACGTGGAGGCACATAATGTCAAAATATATTGCAACCAGAGCTATCCGCGGTGCGAACGCGCTCGTAACCGAAGCCGATGTCATGCTCAACAAAGCACTGGCTGAAAAAGGCGCAGACACGCCCGTATCATTTCCGAACACAGCCTACTACCTCCCTACCATTTTGGGGATGACGGGCAAGACCATTGAAAAAATCGGTGACTTGAAGGCTGTCATGGAGTACACGCGCGGACTGCTTCATCCCGTCCCTGCGGGCAGGCATTGGACTCCTTATCTTGGCGAGACCCTGGATTCAGGCATGGCAACTTTGCTCGCAGCTGAAACGATTGAGGCGATCCGCTTCGTTTATGGACTTCAACCTGAAGTGCTCCCCGGCTTTCATCTCGCGGGAGGCACTTCATTCACCAGCCCCGATAATGGAAAAGAAGCATCAAACGATGGACACCTCAATGGTCCCATTGACGATATTCAACTGCGCTCGTGGGGCATTCAACTTGTGGATGGTCGTATGCCTGGATTCGCGGCAATCGTCGGATGCGCCAAATCGAATGCAGTTGCAGTCAAGATCGTGCGCGAGTTACAACGCAGAAACATCCTGTGCTTCTTGAGCGGCAATGTGAATGGACGGAGCATCATTCATCAACTTCAAGAAGAAGGTGTTGAGTTAGGTTACGATACTTATACCGTCCCGTTTGGCACGGATACTATTTCTGCGATTTACGCGTTGGGCTTTGCCACTCGTTCCGCGTTGACATTCGGTGGAATGAAGCCTGGCATGTCGCGCGAGATTTTGCTTTACAACAAGGAACGCGTCTTTGCATTTGTGCTTGCTTTGGGCGAAGTGGATGACCTGAAATACGCCGCCGCAGCAGGCGCGATCAACTTTGGATTCCCCGTCATTGCAGATACGGTCATTCCCGAAATTTTACCGACGGGCATAACGACTTATGAACATGTCGTCTCCATGCCATTCGATAAGATTGATGGCAAAGATGACTTGGAAAAAGCCGAAAGACTCGTTCAGAAGTGTATCGAGATTCGCGGCGTCAAAGTCAAAGTTTCAAACGTCGATGTTCCCGTACCATACGGCTCCGCGTTTGAAGGCGAAGTTGTCCGCAAAGCGGATTTACGCGTTGAGTTCGGCGGCAAGCACAGCCGCGCATTTGAATTCCTGCACATGGCAAAACTGGATGAAGTCACCGACGGCAAGATCGAAGTCGTTGGACCTGACTTCTCGCAGGTTACGGCGCAAGGCTCAATGGACATGGCTATCATCATCAAAGTTGCGGGACGCCAAATGCAACAGGATTTTGAACCTGTGCTTGAGCGACAAGTGCATTATTTCGTCAACGGCGCAAGTGGAATTCAGCATGTCGGCCAACGCGACATTGCCTGGATCCGCGTATCGAATACCGCGGCAGACAAAGGTTTTAATCTCGAACACTTCGGCAAAATCCTGCACGCAAGATTCCATGAAGATTTCGGCGCGATCGTGGACAAGGTACAAGTCACAATCGTCACCGATCCCGCGCTCCATGCCGAATGGCTGGAGAAGGCGCGCACTGCGTACGATTTCCGCAACAAACGTCTCGCGGATTTGACGGACGATAAAGTGGATGAATTTTATTCATGCACACTTTGTCAATCGTTCGCGCCGAATCATGTGTGCGTGGTTTCGCCTGAACGTCTCGGCTTGTGCGGCGCGTACAACTGGCTGGACTGCAAAGCGTCGTTCAGCATTAATCCAACAGGTCCTAATCAACCCATCAAATTAGGCAAACTGATAGATGACAGAAAGGGCTATTGGCAAGGTACCAATGAATACGCGGCGATGGGTTCGCATGGCGTGGTACAGGAAGTTTCGATGTACTCCATCATGGAAAACCCGATGACGGCTTGCGGATGTTTCGAGTGTATCGTCATGCTCATCCCCGAAGCGAATGGCGTGATGGTACTCAGCCGCGAAGATACCGCGATGACTCCCGCAGGCATGACCTTCTCCACTCTCGCGGGGATCGCGGGCGGCGGTATGCAAACCCCCGGCGTGATGGGCGTGGGCAAGTTCTATCTCATCAGCCCCAAGTTCATCTCCTCCGATGGCGGCTTCAAGCGTGTGGTGTGGATGTCTTCTGTGTTGAAAGAGACCATGTCCGACGAATTCAAAGCAGTCTGCGCCCGCGAAGGCGACCCCGATTTCATGGAGAAGATCGCGGATGAAAGGAATGTAAATTCAGTTGAAGACTTGCTCGCTTGGCTGGAGGCGCACAACCATCCGGCCATGGCGATGGAGCCGATGTTCTAAAAATCAGTTGGAAGGTTGAAGGTTGCAGGTTTACCTCCACGTCCAACCTTCCACCTTCCACCTTTCAACCTTCAACATGAAACCATTACTTGTTCGCGACCTCATGACCGTCGGCGTTCCCACTTGCAAGCATGATGCGCTTGTAACTGATATTGCGCGCTTCCTGCTGGAAAAGAATGTGGAAGCGATGTGCGTGCTTGACGCGGAAGGTCATGGCATCGGCGTGGCCGGCGCAGATGAATTGATCTGGGCGTATGCACACGAAGGATATGAAACACTGACCGCGGAAGACATCATGAGCGAAGGCGTGCCAGAATTACCCGCTGATATTTCCCTCGCCGTCGCCGCGCAGATGATGAAAGATAAAGGGATTCGCATCGCGTACATGCTGCACAACTCTGCAGGGATTATTTATCCTGCCGCATATATTTCATATCGTCACATTTTGCGTCACATGGCCGCGAAGGATGAAAAGGATCTAAAAGATCTGGGCCTCGCGGCGGAAAGAAAAACGCCGATCGAGCAGTTTATTGAGCGGCGCGATGAGGCTCGTCGTAAGGCGGGCTTAATGTAAACAAGTAGACACGGAAACAGGTAGACATGGAAACACGTAGACACGCGAGTGCATCCATTGTGTACTTGTTTACCTGTGTATTTGTATACCTGACTACAGACCCTGGAGGAACAATGCCCATCGAAATCCCAAAAGACAAATGGCCTGGAAGCATTCGCGCAGTCACCGTCGGTGCGACAAGCGCGGAGGGCGGCACGCGCGCGAAGTCTGTCACTATTGGTGGACAAACGTCCATGCCCTATTTGCATTACGAAGCGCTGAGCGGAGCCGAAGCGCCAAACAAGCCTGTCATTGCAATCGAGATCAAATCACGCAAGCCCGATGACTGGTCACCGCTGCTGGCGGAAGTTTGGGGCGAGGCGATGGCGGAACCCGCTCAATGGGCGAAGAAAGCCGAAGAAGTGGGAGCAGATATCATCGTCGTCGCGTTGACGCTGGCAGATTCACCCGAAGACGCAGTGCGAGTCATCAAATCCGTATTAAGCGGGACGGGACTTCCGCTCATCCTCTGGGGACCAGGTCAGGCGGAAAAAGATAACGAGTTGCTCGTGCCTGTTTCAGAAGCGACCAAAGGCGAAAAGATCGTGCTTGGTATTTGCGAGGACAAAAACTATCGCACGATTGTCGCCACTGCAATGGCGAACGGACATCTTGTGCAGGCGCGCACGCCGATGGATGTGAATCTATCGAAGCAATTGAATATTCTCATCAGTGATATGGGCATGCCCAAAGACCGCATCCTGATGGACCCGACAACGGGCGCGCTCGGTTACGGAATTGAGTATGGCTATTCTGTGATGGAGCGTTTGCGATTAGCCGCGCTGCAAGGTGATGCGATGACTCAACTGCCGATGATCGTCACGCCTGGTTTTGAAGCATGGAAGACAAAAGAGTCCAAAGTCGGTGTAGGAGTGCCGGAAGGCTGGGGCGATTGGAAAGCGCGCGCCATTAATTGGGAAACACTCACCGCGATTGCGTTGGTTGAATCAGGCGCGGATATCGTTGTGTTAAGGCATCCTGAGTCGGTGAAACGAGTCAAGGACGCGATTGAAGAACTCGTTGCGGTGTAATTGGTAATTCGTAATTACAAATTACCAATTACGTTTTAGGAATCACAAACGGAGAATCACATGGCACTATCAGGCATCCAAATCTACAAACTACTCCCGCAAACCAATTGCAAAGAATGCAGCTTCCCCACCTGCCTTGCCTTTGCGATGAAACTCGCCGCCAAGCAGGTTGAACTCTCGGCCTGCCCTTATGTCAGCGACGCATCCAAAAAGCAACTGGCTGAGTCTGCCGCGCCGCCGATCCGCCTCATTGCGCTCAAGGCCGGCACCGAAATCAAAGCGGGCAATGAAGTGGTGATGTTCCGTCACGAAAAAACTTTTTATAACAAGCCTGGCTTATTCATTCGCGTCAAAGCCTCCGACCCGGACCTTGCCAAAAAAGTTGCGACAGCCGACGCATATAAAGTCAATTACGTTGGCATGGATTTTACGATTGACGGTTTTGCCGTTGAAGCGGATGGAGACTTAACATCTGCTGTCAAAACAATTCGGACTGTGAGCAAACGTCCGCTGATCTTGATGACGAAAGACACGACGCAACTTGACTCAAGCCTCAGCCTGCTCGCTGGCGAATCGGCTTTGATCTACGCCGCAGAATCCTCTAACTATGAACCGTTGGCGGATCTTGCGAAGAAGCACAAAGCCGCGCTGGTTGTCAAAGCAGATTCTCTCGATGCGCTCGCAGACTTGACTCAAAAGATTCAAGCCAAAGGTGTCGAAGACATGGTGCTTGACCTCGGCGGCAAGAACATGTCCGAGTGGCTGGCAAGCTCCACACAAGTCCGCAAACTCGCAATCAAATCCAGCCTGCGCGCGCTTGGATATCCCATCATCGCTTTCCCCTGCGATGCGAAAGATGAGGGCGTCGCCGCTGCGCAAGCAATTGCAAAATATGCAGGCTTCGTTGTGTTGAGCGAGTTCAAACCTGAATTGCTTTACCCGTTGCTAGTTTTGCGCGAAAACATCTACACCGATCCGCAAAAGCCGATTCAGGTTCAACCTGGCATTTACGAGATCAACTCGCCCAAGCCCGAAAGCCCTGTGCTGATCACAACCAACTTCAGCATCACCTACTTCTCCGTTGCGAATGAAGTTGAAGGCAGTGGCTTGCCTGCGTGGCTGGTTGTCACAGATGCCGAAGGCATGTCTGTATTGACCGCGTGGGCGGCAGGCAAGTTTGACGCAGAAAGGATTGCAAAGGCAATCAAAGGTTTTGACGTAGCCAGCAAAGTCAGCAAGAAACGCATCGTCCTGCCCGGTCATGTTGCAGTTCTTTCCGGCGAACTCGAAGAAGAACTCCCTGATTGGGACATTCGCGTTGGTCCGCGCGAGGCGGTTGATTTGCCTGCGTTTATGAAACAGGCGCTTAATTAACTCGTCATTGCGAGGAGGGCGCTCTTCCCGACGAAGCAATCTCCGTCACTGTGTAGGAGATTGCTTCGGGCACACCTGCCTTGGCGGGCGGTGCCAGGGAAGAACAAGAGCGCCCTCGCAATGACGTAATCCAGTATGCAACACACCATCACCTTCACGCACGAAGATAAGCATAGCACTGTAACTGTCCCTACCAAC
>Ga0082335_1003340_pt1 | contig 26713 bp, 18 predicted proteins | sample Subgrocontami58m_FD_72375 | JGI IMG/M metagenome (GOLD analysis project Ga0082335, IMG submission 72375) | Subsurface groundwater microbial communities from S. Glens Falls, New York, USA - GMW37 contaminated, 5.8 m (SPADES assembly) (version 2) ...
GATTCCCGCCTCCAGAGCGAGTGGGTGGCGCGAGGCCGCTACCCGGTTAGCATTGCTCTTGACCAGCAGGCGGCCTACCAAATGCAAAAGACCGGCGCCCCCATTGCCAGGTTGGCGGCTGAGGAAGGCGGCATCCTGACTGGTGGCGGGAGTTATCTGGTAATGCCTGTGAAACGGCCTCATCCTCACGCGGCAGCCGCCGTCTTTAATTGGCTGCTAAGCTCCCGTGGACAAGAGATTTATAGCAAGGGCTATGGCGCCCCTGCGGCACGGTTAGGGACAAAAACAGACGGTCTCAGTCAGATGGCGTTGCCTCTTCCCGGCGAAAAACTCTTCGTCCAGGATGAGGAATTTGCCCTGTTCACGGATGAGGCGATAGAGATATCCAAAAGGATTTTTGCGGCACCGAAGTAAAGGATACATCAAAGAGGAATGAAAATGGAGCATAGTACTTACCAGTTGCTACATGGAGTTTCCTCCGGTGTTATTTCTATTTCCCTTTCCCCCCGCCGCCCAGGATCTCGAAAACCTTATAGGCAATCCCTACCTGCTCGTAACCGTCCACATTATTAGAGCGGCCGACGTTAAACATCTGACTGGCCAGGGCGGTGAAGGGGAGCGGTACCCCTTTTTCCTGGGCATTCGCGAGACCGAAGCCGATATCCTTGGGCATCCAGGACTTGCGCGGCTTGAACTTCTTGTCCACTATCCTCGTGCAATGGCGCTCCATTTCGGCGGACCAGACAAGAGAATCTTTAAACACCTCGTAGGTAACTTCTTCACTGATGCCGCAAGACTTAAGCCAGTTGAATATTTCCACGGTTGCCCAGGTCTGCACCGCCGCCTGCATTGCCGTCCCGGTTTTCACCAGTTTGGCATTTCCGAGGGCGCCGCAGTAAGTGATCTTTTTCCCCAGCGCTGCTAGCACCGGCCCGATCAGATCCACCGTGGCCTTTTCACCGCTCACGTTAATGGCCAGGACGCCGGCCGCGGCGTCTTCCTCAACGCCGCCGGCGCTCGCGTCAATTATTGTCCAACCCTTGACTTGCAGGTCCTTTTCCAGGCAGGTGACGGCCTCTCGCGCAACGCTGCTCAGGTCAATCCAGATTCTGGCTCCGGAAACGGCTTGTATGAGTCCCCTTTCCCCGAGGGCCACTTCCCGGAGGGAATCGTCAAAGGGCAGCATAGAAAGTACTGCCTCCGAGGACTCGGCTATGGCCTGGGGACTGGAGGCATAAGAGGCCCCGTTCTTCTCCAGGGCCCTGGTCGCCTCCCGTTTGTTATCGAAAACAGTGACCCTGAATCCCGCTTTAAGCAAGTTGACCACCATCGGGCTACCCATGCCGCCCGTACCTATGAAACCCAGTCTATTCATTGCCCGCTATCCTCAAATGATCACTTTATCTGGCCGCGAAATATTTCCGCAGCCAGTTTCCGCATTTCGCCCTTTGCCAGTTGGTAGTCCTCGCCGAGGATTACCTCATTGGGCCCCAGGAATAGACCTGGATCGATTCCCTCGGTAGGCACATCCAAACGCGTGGAAGGATACCCGTAAGACTTGGAAAAGATCGTCGCTCCTTCCCTGCTCAAAAGCCAGTTGGCGAACAACCGGGCGGCGTTGGGATGCGGCGCTTTATCCAGCACCATGATGTTGCAGGTTGCGGAGGTCGTCGCCCGCGGTTCTTTCAGCGTTGGGATGGAGAGGCGGGCACCGGAACGGATAAATTCCGCCGTGGGGGCGGGATCGGGTCCCCAGCCCAGGGCATATCGGCCGCGGGCTATCCATTCCGTCATCAAGCGCAGGTCCCTGATGATAACGGGGTCCTGGCCGGCCAGCGCTTTCATAAAGACGGTCCCCTTTTCCAGCCCCATCACCTCCCGTACCGTAAAGGTGAAAACTTCAGACCCGGCGCCGCCGACCGTGGGATCGTTCATGACAATTTTCCCGCGCCACTTCGGTTGCAGCAAGTCTTGCAGGGAGGTGATTTCACCGGCTTTGACAACATCGCCGTTTACCGCCAGATGGGGTTGGGCGCCTAAAAGAATCACCGCCAGATGGCCTGCCTTATCGCCTATGGGCAGCTTGTGTTCCCGCCACTTGGCAACGTCCAGGACCTCCGGCAAAATCAGAAGCGGCTGGATAGGCAGGGTGATCGCCATCGGCTTGATGGAGCTGAAATACCAGGACATGCCGGGAAGGCCCACATCCACACCGAAGATTCCCGCTTTCCTCTCGCTGTTGATCCTGGCCACAATTTCTTCGCCTCTTCCCTGAACCAGCTCCAGGGTAATGCCGTATTTGTCTTTGAAAGCGGCCGCCAATGTCCGCCCGGCTTCGCCGATGCTGCCCGTGTACACAACGAGGCTTCCCTCTTTCTTGGCATCGGCGACCATAATGTCCCATTTCTGGCGCCAATCAGCGGCCGGGGCAGGTCCGGCTTTTACCCCCGCGGGTGCTTTGCCGGCTGGAGCGGCGGCGACCGGAGGCGGGTCAATGGCCGCTGTCAGGCCACCAACCAGAACAATCAGAAGTGCAAGGATGAGATTCTTCATTTGTTCCTCCCAGAAAAAAAGCAGCTAAAGTTTTTCCAACTTCTTCAAGGTTGCCGCGTAATCGCCGACCGCCTTTTCGAAGGAATAATCGGGCTCATACCCGAGCTGTTTTTGGGCGCGGGAGTAATCGCTGGCCTGCCGGATGTCCTGGGAGTAGGGCATGGGATTTTCACCTTTAAGCAGGTCGATTTTGGCAGCGGGAAAATGTTTTGCAATGGCGGCCAGGATCTCTTCGCCACCGACGATTTCACTGTTGCCGACATGGAAGAGATGGTCCTCAAGGTTCTCCTTGAGAACGGCCAGCACTGTACCCTTGGCGGCATCCTTGCCGTAAAGCAATTCATTAGGGGCGTAGGGCCAGGCAATCTTTGCCGCTGTACCCTTCACCGCGGCGCGGATCATTTCCTGGATAGCTATTTCCCGCGTTGCCTTCTGGGCTGTGGGCGACGGTCCATAGAGCCCACCGACATACCTTACGCTGACGAACTCAAAGCCGTACCGTTTTCCATAGGCCCGCCCGATGAATTCGCAACCTACCTTGGTTGATGCATAAATAGAGGGTGGGTTCACGGGAATATCCTCGTCGATCCGCGTCACCCCCTCCAGGCCGGAACTGCGGAAAACAGTGCCAGAACTGGGGAAGATGACTCGCGATACCTTTTCCAGGCGCGCCGCTTCGCAGACGTTGACTGTCCCCATGACATTCAGGCGTACCCCGCTGTAGGGCCGTCTCTGTACTTCCTCGCCCAGGAGCGCCGCCAGGTGGATAATGCGATCACAGTCGTGATCGCGGATGGCGGTAATGAGGGCTGGCAGATCAAGCGTATCGCCCCGAACCATCGTTACCCTGTAACAGTCAACTCCCAGGGCATCGAGCAGCCGGTCATTGATTGCAATATCAAAGATCACCGGCCTTTCCCCCCTATCGAGCAGCATGCCGACTGTATAAACCCCAACTAAACCAGTACCCCCAGTAACTAATATACCCTTTTTTGCCATGCGAATTCCTCCCGGAGTTTGGCTGCAATATGAATCTTACGAGGTCAGGCCATATATTCCCCTGGCTTTTTCTAGAGTGACGTAGCCGTCTTCAACATCCTCGTTTACCTTCAGGCGGTCTCTTGACAGCGGATCACCAACGCCGCCCCCGCCTCCGGAAACAAGCCGCAGGACGTCACCTTCTGCGAGAAATAGCGTGGATCTCGCGGGTAAGAGCTGCTCTTTTGTCGTACCCGGATTGAGAATGGCGTAATTTTCCGTACCCTGCCAGCCTCCCGCTGCGCCGGAGGCCCGAATCTTATTGCCTCTCGTGGTGACCCTGACTTTCTCACCCAGAATGAGGTACTCCCGGATGAAGGCCAGCCCTCCCCGGAATTTTCCTGCGCCACCTGTGTCCGGAATAATATCATAGCGAAGCAGACGGCAGGAAAACTCGGATTCCACTATTTCAATCGGTACGGATTTTATATTATTTTGCGTGCCGTGAAGCTTGGTCGGCCCTTCCACGCCATCGTCACCGTCAACGGCTCCCCCGCCTCCGCCCATGATTTCATATTGAATATAAGGCTTACCGGTGGCCAGGCTTGTTCCTCCCATGGTTAAGGTTAACCCGGTGCCGCTGTCGGCAATGGCTTTTTTCCCGGCTATCTCCGTCAAGGTTGAAACCACAAGCGCCAGTACTTGCGTCAGGGTGGACTGGTAGCAACTTACCGGGGCCGGGAACTCGGGGTCCAGTACGGAATGCCTCCTGAACCTGGCCTCAAAAACGGCAGCAAGGCCTTCGTTGTTGTTTATATTGGGGTCAATCATCGTAATGAGGGCGAAACAGCAGGCGGATCTGCTCGCCGCCGGGCGCAGGTTCGATGGGCCCACGGTCTGATCGCTCGCTTGAGTGAAGTCGAAGGTAAGGGAACTTCCCTTCTTGGTCGTGAGCAAATGTAGTCTGATAGGCTTATCGAGTTCGACGCCGTCATTCTCGAGGAAAAATTCCGCCTCGGCGCTGCCGTCCGGCCACTGGCTTATTTCCGAGCGCACATGCTCTTCCGTTTTATCCAAGAGCTGGTCAAAGGCCCGGAGGACCATATTCTGACCGTATTTGTTCATCAATTTCTGAATGCGCTGTTCACCTATCCGGCAGGTGCCAACCTGTCCGTTCAAATCGCCGATCAGCAGTTCAGGGGTGCGGGTATTGGCCTGGAGAATTGTCTCCACTTCCTTGCTTATGTGCCCGCGGCTGACATACTTCACCGGCGGCAGGAGCAGGCCCTCCTGAAATATCTCCGTCGACTGGCCCGTGGCACTGCCCGGGACCGATCCGCCGATATCGGGCTTATGGGCCATGGTGGCGCAGAACGCCACCAGCTTTTCCTCATGAAAAATAGGGGTCACGATAGCGGTATCGGAGACATGGGTGCTGTTGCCGTAGTAGGGATGGTTCAGAACGTAGGCATCACCCTCTTCGATCTCCGCCGGCGAATATTTTTCCTTCACCGCCTGGATAAAGACCTGGACAATGGCCAGATGCATGTAGAGAGACTTATACTGGCTAATCAAGCGGCCTTCGGCATCCAGGATCGCACAACTGGCGTCTTGAGTTTCCCTGATGGCAGTGGAATACCCAGTCCTGAAGAGCAGGAGCTGCATTTCCCTGACTATGCCCACCAGGGTGGTGCTGATGATCTGGAAGTCTATCGGGTCAAGGTCGTTACTCATCGTCTCTATCGCTGGTCGTTATGATAATATTCCGAAATTCGTCTATTTCGGCGACCTGCCCCGGAAAGACCGCCGTCGTGGAGTCCGGCTGTTCTATGATGGCCGGGCCCTGGAAAATATGCCCCGGATACAGCAGGTCTCTATCATAGACGGAAAAAACCACCTGCCCCAACTTCTTGCCGATATAGATCTTCCTTGTTCCCTTCAGGCAGCTGGTGACCGGCTGGGTGGCCGCCGGGTAGGTCTTGATCACCGGTTTGGATACCTTGACGAAAGCGCTGACCCGGTAATTCACGATCTCAATCGGCTGATCCTCGGCTTTATGGCCAAACTGGCGTTCGTGCATGCTGTGAAAGGAGGAAGCAATTATTTGTTTGTCGGCCTCCGACAGGTGGTTGCAGGAAATCGGCACGGTTATTTCGTATCCCTGGCCCGCGTAACGCAAGTCCAGATGACAGGAAAAGAGCGCTTCCTCCTTACGGAACCCTTCACTTACCAGCTCTTGCAGCCCCTTGCTTCGCAGCTCATCAAACCGGTTGTTCATAAAACTGATCGCAGCTGTTGAAAGAAGTGCCAGGCCGGAACGCATATAATCATGCCTGACATCCGCCAGCAGCATGCCCATCGCCGACGTCACGCCCGAGACCAGCGGAACGAGCACCTTCGGAATTTTTAGGGCCTGGGCCAGCCTGCCGGCATGGAGACCGCCGGCGCCGCCGAAAGCCAGCAGGATAAAATCCCGCACGTCATAGCCCCGCTCCGTGGAAAGGGAACGGATGCCCTCCTCCATGTTCACATTGATGATTTGAATGATGCCATGCGCCGCTTCGGCGAGGTCCAGATTGAGCGGGCGGGCGATCTTCTCGCTGATGGCCTTTTCCGCCTTTTCCTTGTCCAGCGTCATGCGGCCGCCCAGGAAATAAGCGGGATTGATGAATCCCAAGGCCAGGTTGGCGTCGGTAATGGTCGGTTCGGTACCGCCGATGTCGTAGCAGACGGGTCCGGGGTCAGCACCGGCACTGGTGGGACCGACACTGAGAATACCTACCTTGTCCACCGAGGCGATCGTCCCGCCGCCGGCGCTGATGGTATTAATATCCAGCATCGGAATGGCGATATCATATTTATCTATCGCCCCTCTGTTTACTTGAGAAGGCATTCCATTTTCGATCAGACCGATGTCGCAACTGGTGCCGCCCATATCAAGGCTGATAATGTTCTTGTAACCGGCGGCGCCAGCCAGCTGGTTGGCAGCGATCAGACCGGCGGCCGGACCCGACAAGATCATGGGCACCGAGGTCAGGCAGGAAGCCCCGAAAGTTCTCAATCCGCCGTTGCACTGCATGATATACAGCTGTTTGGTTTTAATTCCGACTTGATCTATCTCACTGCCCAGCTTGGTAAGGTATCTCGTCATGACCGGTCCGATCATGGCATTCACCAGGGTGGTGGAGAGGCGAAAGTATTCCCTGATTTGGGGAATGACATCGGAAGAAAGGGATACATGGCTACCGGGAGCCAGCTTTTTTATCAAGGCCCCGACCTCCTGCTCGTGCGCGGGGTTGAGGAAGGAGAAGAGGAAGCAGACAACGAAGGACTTGACATCGCTTTCGAGCAAGCTCGCGATGGCGTGCTCCGCCTGCACGATGTTGAGGGGTTTTATGACTTCGCCTCTAAAATCAACGCGTTCCTCAATACCCCGGCAAAGATTAGCCCTGGTCAGAGACTTGGGGCGGAAACAATAGGGGTCATACTTATGCCAGTTTGTGGCGGCACCCTCATAGATGTCGTTAATGCCGCCGTAACCGGCAGTCAGCAGCACTCCCGTTTTTTCAACTTTTCCTTCCAGAAGGGCGTTGGTTCCCACCGTGGTGCTGTAGGAAAAGGAAACAATTTCTTCCGGTTTGACGGCATCGGCAAAAAGCCGCTTCAGTCCGTTCATTACCGACTGCGAAGGGTCTCTGGGTGTAGACGGGACCTTGGTGGTTATGAGCTCCCCGGTCTCCTGATTCAAGACACAGAAATCAGAGAATGTCCCACCCGTATCAATGCCTATTCGATATGTAGTGATGGCTGTCAGCTCCTTTACAATGGTCTTTAAATAATTGACGAATATAATACTGGTAAAAGTGTGTCAAGAAAAAAGACACCTTCCGTGCCCCTCTCCGGCATCGTTCATTTCAGAATGGGTCCCAAAACATCAGCCGCTACTTTCAGCAACTCCTGCTGCCTCTTGAAGCTTTCTTCCGTGGCGACGTAAAATTTCTCACCCGGCTGAGGATAAAATATCGCCGGAATCCCTTCCCGCGGACTGTCCACCCTCGATCCGGGCAGGCGGGCATTCTTCGCCAGAATCGCATGCCCTTCCCGGGACATGACCCAGTTCGCATAAACGGTGGCCGCATGAGGATTAGGCCGCTTGTTCACCACTCCTAACCCGTAGGTGAGTGAGTTTATTTCGCCGCCTTCCGCGGCTATGACGGGATAAATGGGAGCGCCTAATTGGATGAATTCCCCGACCACTTCGCCATTTGTTCCCAGCCCGATTTCATATTTCCCCCTGGCTGTCCATTCCACCTGTTGCCTGGGGTCCCTGGTAACCACCAGGTCCTGTTTCATCAGCTGCCGCAGATACTCCCTGGTTCCTTCGACGCCCCAGGCTGAGGCCAGAAAAGCCAGCACCGAATTGCCGCCTCCGGGAATCGTGGGATCATTCAAAACAATTTTCCCTTTCCATCTCGGGTTCGTCAACGCCCTGTAAGAGTTGACTTCACCCTCCTTGACCAGGGTCGTATTCTTGATCAGTGGCCGGGTGAAGGCGGCGACGATGTTGAGGGCGTAATGATCTTTGTCGATATAGGGCAGGCTCCCGGAAATCCAGACTTTAGGGTCGGTCACTTCCGGCAAAATCAGTATCTCTTCCAGCTTGTCGAGAAACCCCTTGGGTTTCATCAAGAACACCAGGTTCGTTCCCCCGGCAATGACGACGTCGACGGCATTCATCCCGGCGCTCCGCTGCGTCTCCATTTTCTGCACCAATTCGGGACCTCGGGCCGAGAGCACATCCACCTTGATGCCGTACTTTTCGGTAAAAGCCGCACTTGTTTTTCGCACGTCCGCCCCGTTGGCCGTCGTATACACGGACAGATTGCCTTCTTTTTTCGCCGCGGCCACCATATCTCCCCATTTCTGTTGCCAGTTTCCTCTTCCTGATTCGAGGGCGAGAGCGCAGCCGGCCATGGGAACGAATGGTACTGGTGTATTCCCTGCGTACATTCCCGAGAAGAGCAGGAGAAAGGTTAAAGAAACCAATCCCCTATTATGATAAGTTTTCATGATCCCCCCTTATGCCTGTAATTAATATCGTCATGACGCATTCTTGAGCCTTGGGCGATAACAGATAACTTACTGTTATAGACCGTATATTACCTTGGCTCTTTCCGGCGTCACGTAGCCATCGGCAACGTCCTCGGCTACTTTCTCGCGGTCTCGCGCCCGCGGGTCTCCAACACCGCCACCCCCGCCGGAAACGAACCTCAGCACATCCCCCTGCGTAAGGAAAAGGGTGGTCCGGACGGGTAAGAACCTCTCCTGCGGGGTGCCCGGGTTGAGAATGGTGTAATTTTCCGTACCCGGCCAACCTCCCGCTACACCGGAGGCGAGAACCTTGTTCCCTCTGGTGGTGACCCTGACCCGCTCGCCCAGGATGAGATACTCCCGGATATATCCCATCCCTCCCCGAAATTTGCCCGCGCCCCCCGTATCCGGAATGAGCTCGTATCTGAGCACGCGGCAGGCAAACTCTGATTCCACTATTTCAACCGGCACGGATTTTATGTTTTTTTGAGTTCCATGGAGCTCACCCGGTCCTTCAATCCCATCATCACCGTCAACCGCGCCGCCCCCTCCTCCCAGAATCTCATACTGGATATAAGGATTTCCGGTGGCCAGACTTTTTCCTCCCATATTCAAGATAAGACCCGTGCCGCTCTCGGCAATGGCTCTTTTTCCGGCCAGCTGGATCAGGGTTGAAATGACGATTTCCAACACGCGCACTATGGTGGAAGAATAACAAGCTACCGGGGCCGGGAACTCGGGGTCCAGGACGGAATGCGTTCTGAACCTGGTCTCAAAGACGGAAGCCAGGCCTTCGTTATTGTTTATGTTGGGGTCCACCATGATCATCAGGGCAAAGCAACAGGCGGATCTGCTCCCCGCGGGACGCAGATTGGAAGGACCGACTGTCTGGTCGCTGGATTGAGTGAAGTCAAAAGTGAGGGAGCTTCCTTCTTTAGTCGCACGTACGTGCAGCCTGATCGGCCTATCAAGCTCCACACCATCATTCTCAAGGATGGTTTCTGCCTCGGCGCTGCCGTCCTGCCAATGGCTTATTTCCAGCCTCGCATGCTCTTCCGTTTTATCCAAGAGCAGGCTAAAAGCTCTGAGGACGACATCCTGGCCGTACTTGTCCATGAGCTTCTGAAGGCGCTGTTCGCCGATGCGGCACGTGCCGACCTGGCCGTTCAGATCACCGATCAGTAGTTCCGGGGTGCGGGTATTGGCCTTAAGAATCGTTTCTACTTCTTTATTGCGGCGCCCGCGGCCGATATACTTTACCGGGGGAAGGAGCAGGCCCTCCTGAAATATCTCCGTTGACTGGCCGGAGGCGCTGCCTGGAACCGACCCTCCGATATCGGGCTTATGGGCCATGGTGGCGCAGAAGGCCACCAGCTTTCCCTGATGGAAAATGGGGGTCACGACAGCGACGTCAGAGACATGCGTGCTGTTGCCAAAATAGGGGTGGTTCAGGATATAGGCATCGCCTTCTTCTATTTCGGCAAGGGCATATTGTTCCCTGACCGCCTGAATGAAGACCTGGACGATAGCCAGGTGCATGAAGAGAGACTTATACTGGCTTATGAGCCGGCCTTCCGCATCCAGGATGGCGCAGCTGGCGTCCTGAGTTTCCCTGATCGCGGTGGAATAGCCCGTGCGAAAAAGCAGGAGCTGCATTTCCCTGACTATCCCCACCATGGTGGTGCTGATGATCTGAAAATCTATGGGGTCAATATAATTAAGACTCATCGCTCGTCTCGTTGGTTGTAACGATAATATCCCGAAATTCCTCTATTTCCGCAATTTGCCTCGGAAATACCGCCGTAGTTAAGTCCGGATAAGATCATGGGTACCGATGGTCAAGCAGGAAGCCCCGAAAGTTCTGAGCCGCCATTGCCTTGCCTGATATAATGCCTTAAATCGAGTGAATGCCCTCTCGTTCGCAACGACTGATTTATGCTCGTTATTTGAGCCTTTTTTGATGCGTTCTGAATACCCCACTAACATATGTGTGTCAAGATAAATATGATGGCCTGCCGAGGTCCAGCCGCTATCCATGACTATTGAGGAACAAGGAAACATCTTGGGCACATAACCCTAATTGCTTTATTAATTACAGCATATTTACCACCAGCCCGCAAATGGGGCTATCCGCATGAGGAAGAAGTTTTGTCCATAAAATTTGCGTCCAAGGACTTCAGTTACTTAATGACATGCGGAAATATTGCATGTCCACTGCATAATATGATAAGTGTGCCGAGCTCATGGATCGGCTGTTGGCGGTTTTCAGGAAAATCGGGCTAAGCGAAGGGAGATATCTGTTGATTTTCCATGTTCACCTGCAAAGGCCTTCTGCCATCTCCCGATAACAGCAGCCCTCAGCGGCAACAAGGAGCAACCGGTATGGCCATCTTCAAAATAGCCACCTTTAATGTCAATTCCTTACGCTCGCGCCTGCCGGTGGTCATTCCCTGGCTGCAACAAAACCGCCCCGACGTCCTTTGCCTGCAGGAAACCAAAGTGGCGGACGACAAATTCCCCCGGGGGGAGTTGGAAAGTGCGGGCTATTATGTCGCCTACCGGGGCAGTAAGCAATATAACGGCGTGGCGGTCGCCTCGCTGAAGGTTCCTGATAAAGTGTCCTATGGTTTGGACGACGGCGGACCGGCGGATGAAGATCGCCTGATTCGTTGCGTTTTCGCCGATATCACGGTGCTGAACACCTATGTGCCACAGGGGCGGAGCAAGGAAAGTCCCGAATTCAGCTATAAGCTGGAATGGTTCCGGCGCCTCCGGACCTACCTGGAAAGGGCCAGTTCTCCGGCCGGCCGACTCATCTGGTGCGGCGATTTGAACGTGGCGCCGGAAAAGATCGACGTCCATGATCCCCAAAGGCTTCTGGGACATGTCTGTTTCAACCCCGAGGTCTGGGAGGCCTTTGCGGCAGTTAAGGAATGGGGGTTGATCGATGTCTTTCGAAAACACCACCCCGGCGAAGCGCAGCAATACACATTTTTTGACTACCGGGTTGCCGGTTCAGTGGCCAGAGGAATGGGTTGGCGTGTCGATCACATCCTGGCCACGGCGCCATTGGCGGCAAGATCGCTGGCTTGTCACATCGACATACAACCGCGGCTGGCCGCAAAACCTTCCGACCATACGGCCCTGATAGCGGAATTCGACCTTTCCTGATTTCCGGGGCGATCCAGGAATCGTCCCGGCTAAATCGCAAAAAAGAAGGGACTAAGTCGGAAGATTCGCTTAGAGGGGGCTGACGAATATTTCTTTTGCCATATTACTGTCAATAGCAAATTCCGAATAGCCGACCCGAAAAATATAAGAAGGAAAGGCCTGGAGCAGGCGGATACGATTGCCCGGCAGCACCCCCATCGCCACGAGTTTCCGCATTTTCTTGTCGTCCTCCGTCTGGATGTAGGCAATAACCCCTTCCTTGCCTGCCTTGAGTTCCGTCAGCGGCAAGACACCCAGATCGCCGCTGTGTTTTGCCTCCTGGCAGCAATCGCCGGGAGGGATGGGCTTACCATGGGGGCAGGTAACGGGGTGATTCAAGATCGTGCAAACCTTGGTATCCACCCCCTCCTTCAGCAGATGCTCGAATTGACAGGCCTTGCTGTCTCCGCTCTCCCCTTTGATATTGAGGACGTCCATCATCAGCCGCTCGGCCAGCCGGTGGCGGCGGATGGTATTGCTTCCCTCCTTTTTCCCCTCCGGCCGGAAATAGACGCGGCCTTCCTTCACCTCGATCATCGCCAGAGACTTGAGCTCTCCATAGGCTGGATCGTCAGGAGCAATACCGATCTTTTCCATCTCGGCAAAGACCTGCCCCTCCTCCTCCACGGCAATCCACAGAGCTTCCAGGATTTCTTCCGCTTTTTCAGATAATTTCATGAATTGTTCCCCCTACCCTGTTCCCTATATAGTTTTCATCCGGAAACGGTTCTTTTCCGCCCGGGCTGTGTCAATCTTCGGACTTGCTTGTGCGGCGTACCGGCAGTACGCCTCCGCGCAACCCCTGAATTTCCTTGCCAGGACGAAAAATTCCTCGTTACCGAATTGAAAACCATTAGTGTCTCATCCGGAGTTTCCGGATGGACCCTATATAACATATTTTACCCTTGAATTAAGCGAATGATTCATTGCTCCTTCTTAACCCCGGTAAACTTACCAAATATTTTTTTCAGCTTCCTGATCAACGCCGGTTCCTTAGGCACTTCATAATTGCAGCGCGGACATTTCAGCATATGGCAGTTCCCGCCAAAAGGGCAGCCTCGGCAACCGGTATTGGCTTCCTCGACACTGAATTCATGTCCGCAAAAGTCGCAGCGCATTACAGGGTCCCGGCAGCCAAAAGGATCTTATTCAGCAGATAACCGGTGCCGAAGGCAATCGTGGTGACAAATAAACCGATAGCCAACGCCACTTTGGCACCTCTTTCCTTCTTCATGATCAGAAACTGGGCAACGCAAGGGATGAAGAGGGTCAGGGTTACGGCGGCGACGGCGAGCTGCCGGGGGTTTAGTAAACCCTTTGTCTGCAGATCATATAAACCGGCGGCGCCGTAATCACGGCGGAAAAAACCGAAGATAAAGGCGACAGCGGTTTCTTTGGGCAAGCCCAGAATCAACATGACTTTCCCCCCCTCTTCGGCCATCATATCGAAGATATGGGTTAATTTACCGATCCAAAGAAGCACGGAGGCCAAGATGAAAAGGGGGAGGATCTCCACGAAGTACCACTGCATCCGCGAATATGTCTTGGTCAGAATATTGGATAACTGCGGCAAACGCATGGGAGGCAGTTCCATGTAGAAAATGGGTGCACTGCCCGGGAGCACCAACGAGGCCAGATAGCCGACCACAAGAAAGATGATGACCAGGCAGGCCAACCAGACCAGCAGCACCCGGGGGTATTGCGACAGCAAAGCCATGATAATGCCCAGCTGGGCGGAGCAGGGAATAGCCAGGGCCAGGAGCAGGGTGGCAATAATCCGTTCCCGGACCGTTTCCAGCGTGCGGGTCACCATCGTCGCCATGGTGTCGCAGCCGAAACCGAGCACCATGGGAATTACGGCCCGTCCGGACAGGCCGATTTTCTTGAACAGGCGATCCACCAGGAGGGCCAGGCGGGGAAAATAGCCGCTGTCCTCCAGCAGGGAAAAAAAGAGGAAAAAAGTCGCCACAATGGGCAGGATTATACCGACGGCATAACGAAAGCCCAGGGTGATTATTCCGTATTCCCCCACAAATAGTTCCTGAATCGCCCACCAGGGGATAAGGTCTTTGATCAGCACCGTAATCCAGGGATTGAAATGACCTTCAAAAAAACCCTCTTCCAGGTAGTCAACCAGTGTTCCCGCGCCAAAGACGCCGACAAACTGATAGAGGCCGAAATAAAGAACCAGCAGCAAGAGGGGAATGCCGGTCCAGGGCCGAACCGCCAGTGTTGATATCCTTTCACTCATACTGATCCTGCTCTCCTCCGGAGCTCGGAAGACGCCTTCCAGCAAAGCCTTGGCAATCCCTTTCCTTTCCACGGAAAGGTCGAGATGAAAAGATTCCCGCCGCATGAAGGTCTTCTCCTTAAGCAGGGCTTCCACAACGGGGTAATTCTCCCCCTCCCCCGCTGCCACCATTTCCATCATGGTCTGATCACGCTGCAGAAGCAAGAGGGCCGTCGCTTTGCGATCCAGGGCATATTCGCCCCCCAGAAGCGAGGCGACATCGGCAATGTCCTTCTCCAGCCAGGCGCTGTAAGCGGGAAGCTTGGCCTTCCGGGGAGTATAGTGGGCGATATTATGCCGGATCTCCGTCAAACCTCTCTTTTTCGCCACCGCGGCACCGATCACCGGTACGCCCAGCCTTTCTGCCAGCAGGGCTACATCGATATCGATGCCCAGCCTTTCCGCCTCGTCCATCATATTGACCACCAGCATAAGGGGCAGCCCTGCTTCGGCAAGTTGCAGCGTCATGGACAGCATCCGCTCGGTGTTGCGGGCGTCAATGACATGGATAATCAAATCGGGGCTGTCCTTTAACAAGATTTCCCGCGCTACCCGTTCTTCTTCCGTCATAGGCAACAGTGAATACATCCCCGGCGTATCAATGATTTCATAACTTTGTCCCTCAGTTACCATTGTCCCGCGGGTAACCTCAACAGACGTACCCGGGTAATTGGAAACAGTAACATAAGCCCCTGTGAGGGCGTTGAACAAGACGCTTTTGCCCACATTCGGATTGCCGACCAGGGCAACCTTTTTAGCACCACAGGAAGCGTCCGGCTGCGGTCCGTGGCATGAGGACTTCCTCTTAAGAAATGACATCAACGGATTACCCCTTTGTTTCTTGACAGCGGGCACAGAGCCCGTAAAGATCAAGTTTATGACTAATAATCGTAAAACCATGACTTTGTGCCACGCTCTCTTGGAGTCGCTCAATCGTCTCATTTTCGAACTCGGCGATTTCGCCGCAGCTTGTGCAAATGAGATGATCGTGATGTTCCCCGGCAGCAATGTTTTCGTAACGTTTCTGACCGTCGCCAAAATTGAGCTCACGGGCTATCCCGGACCGGGAAAAAAGCTTCAAGGTACGGCAGACGGTAGCGTAACCGATACCGGGGTGCTTCGACCGTATTTTCCGGTAGAGTTCCTCGGTGCTCATGTGTCGGGGCGAACCAAGAAATAAGTCAAGTATTATGTCGCGCTGCCGCGTTGACTTTAATCCCTCCCGAGCGATAAAATCATGGAATATCTTCTTTTTTACCGCCTTCAAGCGCCACCTCCAATTGATAATGATTTTCATAATAGATATCAAATCACTTGTCAAGAAATTTGTTTGACTCTACCGGGAAAATCTGAAAATATCGCGATCGGAGGACCTTTATGTTGGCAAGTATGGAACGCTATTGAGAGCAAAGGTTAAAAATGGAAAAAGATTACCGTCCCTGGGGATATTATGAGGTGCTGGCTGACGAAAGGGACCATAAGGTTAAGCGGATCGTCGTTTTTCCCGGCAATCGCTTGAGTCTGCAACGCCACCGCCGGCGGTCGGAGCACTGGTTCATCGTTTGCGGATCGGCGATCGTTACTCTGGGCGATCATGACCTAACCCTGACAGCCGGCCAGGCCGTTGATATCGGCCCGGATACCTGGCATCGTGTCCAGAACCCGGGCCGGGAAAATGTGGCGTTCATCGAGGTACAGACGGGAGAATATTTCGGGGAAGATGATATCGAACGTTCGGCGGACGATTACGGCCGGGCTTGAACTCGATATCAGCAAGTTGGAAACATCCCCTCTATCGGGGTTGGCAAGCAATAACCCCTTCCTTTTACCCCTCACCCTTTAGCTTTAAGCGCCGCCTGGGCGGCGGCCAGCCGGGCAATCGGCACCCGGTAGGGCGAGCAACTGACATAATCCAGACCGGTTTGAAAACAAAATTCCACGGACGCCGGATCGCCGCCCTGTTCACCGCAAATGCCGACCTTGAGTTTCGGCCTTGCTTTCCTACCTCTTTCGGTAGCCATTTCAATTAGCTGACCAATGCCGTCGCGGTCAATGGTCTGGAAGGGGTCGGCATCCAGGATCCCCTGTTCCAGATAGGCCCCCATGAAGCCACCGATATCATCCCGGCTAAAACCGAAACCCATCTGTGTCAAGTCATTGGTTCCGAAAGAGAAGAATTCGGCCGTATGGGCCATGCGCTCCGCCAGCAAAGCGGCACGTGGTATTTCGATCATGGTCCCGTACTGATAGCCCAGTTCCGGGAGCCCAAATTTCTGCAGGGTCTCGCTGTGCACCCGGTCCACAATCTTTTTAGTGATGTCCAGCTCACGCACATCGCAAGTTACGGGAACCATGATCTCCGGCCGGGCGGCTTTGCCGCTCAGCAGGATTTCCGCCGCCGCCTCAAAAATGGCGCGCACCTGCATCTCCGTCACTTCCGGATAGGTGATACCGAGCCTGACCCCGCGGTGTCCCATCATCGGGTTGGCCTCATGCAATTCCTCGCCGCGCCGGTGCACATCCTCGGGACTTATGCCCAGTGCTGAAGCCAGCTCCGCCCTTTTTTCCTCGCTTTGCGGCACAAATTCATGGAGGGGTGGATCGAGAAGCCGGAAGGTGACCGGCAGGCCTTCCATCACCTCCATAGTGGCCTTGATATCCTTCTTTACGTAAGGGAAGAGTTCGGCGAGTGCGGCCCGGCGCTCGTCGGCCGTACCGCTCAAAATCATCTTCCGGAGAAGAAAAAGCGGTTCATCGGAGCCGGCTCCGTAAAACATGTGCTCCGTACGGAATAAGCCGATGCCTTCCGCGCCGAAGGAACGGGCGATCCTGGCATCTTCCGCCGTATCGGCATTGGTACGAACGCCCATGGTGCGCAAATTGTCCACGATCCCCATGAACTCCTGGAAACGGGGATTTTCGGTGGCATCCATCATGGCCAGTTCACCGCAATAAACGTACCCCCGCGTGCCGTTCAGGGTGAGCAGATCTCCTTCCCTGCATATTTTGCCATCCACCGTCATCTGCCGCAACTGGACGTCTACATGGATCATACCCGCACCCACGATGCAGCACTTGCCCCACCCGCGGGCCACCAAAGCGGCATGACTGGTCATGCCGCCGCGGGCCGTCAGGATTCCCTGGGCGGCGCGCATCCCTTCCACGTCTTCCGGATTGGTTTCCTCCCGCACCAGGATTACCTTCTTGCCGGCTTTAGCCATCGTGACGGCATCCGCAGCCGTAAAGACGATGCTCCCGCAGGCGCCTCCCGGTCCGGCCGGCAACCCTTTGGCCAGGGGCTGCACTTTTTTCTCCGCCTCGGGATTAACGATGGGATGAAGCAGTTCATCAAGTTGCGCCGGTTTGACCCGCATGACCGCTTCCTTTTTGTCAATCAAACCTTCATCCAGCATGTCCATGGCCATGTTCAGGGCGGCGGTTCCGGTCCGCTTGCCGCTTCGGCACTGCAACATGTATAACTTGCCGTTTTCAATGGTAAACTCTATATCCTGCATGTCGCGATAATGCTGCTCCAGTTGGCGGCGGACCTCGTCCAGTTCGCGGTAAACAGCAGGCATCGCCTCTTCCAGAGACGGCAGATGTTTGTTTTGCTCGTTCTTTGTTGCCCTGTTGAGGGGGTTGGGCGTGCGGATGCCGGCCACGACATCTTCTCCCTGGGCGTTTACCAGCCACTCGCCGTAGAACTTGTTTTCCCCCGTGGCGGGATTTCTGGTAAAGGCAACACCGGTGGCGGAAGTATCGCCCATATTGCCGAAAACCATGCTCTGTACCGTTACCGCCGTCCCCCACTCATCGGGAATCCCCTCGATGCGGCGGTAAGCGATGGCGCGCCGTCCATTCCAGCTCTTAAATACTGCGCCAATGCTTCCCCAGAGTTGCTCCTGAGGGTCATCGGGAAATTCCCGTCCCAAGACCTCACGCACCCGCGTCTTGAAATCATCGCAGAGCTTCCTCAAGTCATCCGCCTGGAGTTCCGTATCTTCTTTGTATCCTTTGGCTTTTTTTACCCCTGACATCATCCGGTCCAACTGCACCCTGATGCCCTGCCCTTCAACGGGTTCGATGCCCTCCGCCTTCTCCATAACCACATCGGAGTACATCATGATCAGACGACGGTAACCATCATAGACAAAGCGTTCATTCCCCGTCCGGGCAATCAGTCCGGGGATCGTTCGGGAGGCCAATCCCACATTCAGAACCGTTTCCATCATGCCGGGCATGGACTGGCGCGCCCCCGAGCGGCAGGAAAGCAGGAGCGGATTTTCCTGGTCACCGAATTTCTTGCCCATTATTTTTTCGGTCTCTGCCAAGGCCGACTCCACCTCGGCACGCAGGGAAGAGGGAAAAAGTCCGCCGGCGGCGAAATAATCATTGCAGCATTGAGTGGTAATAGTAAATCCTGCCGGTACCGGCAGGCCCAGGTGCGACATCTCCGCCAGGTTGGCGCCCTTGCCGCCCAGCAAGTTCTTCTGCGAGGAATCGCCTTCAGCCACACCGCCGCCAAAACTATAGACATACTTGGAAATATCCATTGAGACCTCCCTGTTCTTGATTGTTACGAATATTACGGTATTATGGCGAGATCAGAAAGAAAATTACAGTTTGATCTCCATATCCTGGTAAACGGCAAAACATTCGAGGTGTGATCGTTGTTCTTTGATGATCCTTTCACAATCGGCAACGATATACTCGACAGCAGCATCCGATCTTTCCTGGTTATGATGAAACAACCCCATCTGTTTGACCCCGGCATCGATGGCCAACTGCAGGGCTTGCTTATAAACGGAATGTCCCCAGGTTCGGGTTTTTAAATAATCCTCTTCCGAGTATTCCGCGTCATGCACGAGAAGATCGGCCCCCTTGACAAAATTTACATACTCTGCGTATTCCAGACCGCCCGCGTGCCGGTATTGCAGTTCATTGTCCGTCAGAAAGACAAAATTCTTCCCGTTCTCGGAAAATTTATAGCCCAACCCCTGATTGGGATGACTGAGGGCAATCGGGGTAACACTCAGGGAATTCAAGGCAAAAATAGAATCACAGGACTTATGATATTTAATCATGATCTTGATATCAGCGTAGTTGACGGGAAAGAAAGGGGCCCGCATGATACGGGAGATCATGTGTTTCAAAGAAGATTGAGCAAAGGGGCAGCCGAACACGGAGAGACTTGTCCCCTCCACGTAAATGGGTTTAAAAAAAGGAAAGCCCATCAGATGGTCCCAGTGGGCATGCGTAAAAAGCATGGTGTAATGATGCCGCTTTTCGGAAAGCAGCCTGCTTCCCAGCCTGCGAATTCCCGTGCCGGCATCGATAATGATTACATCATCCTTTTGGGTCCTGAGTTCCAGGCAGGTGGTATCTCCGCCATACTTCAAGTATTCCTCGCCAGAAACAGGAATGGAACCCCGAGCGCCCCAGCAGCGTATAATCATCCTAAATTTATCCCCCACAGAGAAATTACCGCCAAATTTCTATAAGTCATAAATTCACCTCGGTCAAGTATTTTGAGAGCAATCCATTGTATTTGTATTTTTTCCGAATCTGTGGTAGGCGAGCTTTCATTCGTACAAAAGGAGCAGTTAATGTCTTTCAAGTATCTCCATACCATGCCGACCGTTGAGGAAATTCTGAGCAGCATGCCGCTGCCGGCCCAGCTGACTGCCCTCAAGGCCCGGCGTGATGAGGAAATAGCAGCAATTTTCACCGGCCGGAGCGAAAAGCTGCTGCTGATCATCGGTCCCTGTTCCGCCGATAATGAGGACTCAGTTTGTGACTACATTTCCCGGCTGGCAGAATTGCAAATGCGGGTTCAGGACAAAATCATCATGATTCCCCGCATCTATACCAATAAGCCGCGAACGACCGGTGAAGGATACAAAGGCATGGCGCATCAACCGGACCCGGGGAAAGAACCAGACATGGTGGCGGGTCTGAAGGCCATCCGGCATCTGCATATTCGGGCCTTGAGCGAGTCGCACCTGCCGGCCGCCGACGAAATGCTCTACCCCATGAACTACGGCTACCTGGCCGATGTCCTCAGTTATGTAGCGGTAGGTGCCCGTTCCGTCGAGGATCAGCAGCACCGGCTCGTCTGCAGTGGTGTGGATATCCCCGTGGGAATGAAAAACCCCACTTCCGGTGATCTGGAAGTCATGCTCAATTCAGTCCGGGCAAGCCAGCTGCCTCATATATTTGTCTACAACGGCATGGCGGTGGAAACTCCGGGAAATCAGCTGGCCCACGCCGTTCTCCGCGGCTCCTACAACCGTTATGATCAGCATGAACCCAATTATCACTACGAAGACCTGATGAGGCTGGCAGAGAGGTACCTTAAGCGCGGCTTAGAGAACCCGGCCGTCATTGTAGATACCAACCATTCCAACTCCGCCAAACGTTTTGAAGAGCAGCCGCGCATTGCCTGGGAGGTCATGGAAAGCCGCAAGCACTCTCCCCTCCTGAAGACGCTGATCAAAGGCTTCATGGTGGAAAGCTACATTGAAGAAGGAGCGCAAAGCATCACTGATGCTGTTTACGGCAAATCCATCACCGACCCCTGCCTGGGTTGGGCGGATTCGGAAAAATTGGTCTTGGACATCGCCGCCATGGTATGATCAAGCGATAAGTTCGCCAGCTCTTAATAGTTGATTCTTATAGGATTGCAGCTTTTGTCTTGACATACAACCACCGTTATCATATCCTCCACCCACCGTAAATAACAAGTAATAATAGAGAGAATTAAGAAGCCAGGAGCCGGAATTCAAAACGGTATTCCCTGAATTCTGGCTCCCGGCTCCCGGATTCTATTGCACGGGAGGGATACCCATGCATCAAACACGGTCGCTTGTATTGAACTCATTCGCGAAGGAGGATTTTCATGAGTGCATATAGCTTTCCGGAGCCCTGCTTTCCTGATTACAGGCAACCCAGGAGCGTTGCTGATTGTCTGCCCCAGGCGAGGCGGCTGGTGAAGAAAGTCGGCCTGACGGAAAAACCGCGAGTTGGCGTCGCCCCGCGTCTCTTTGTCCGAGAAGGGGATAAGGTGCTGATCGTAACACTGCCCGACCAGGACAAATATGTAGCCGAAGCGGTGATCCAAGCATTAACCGAACAAGGGGCGGCAAAAGTCCATTTTCTTTATCCTCAGGAGTTAGTGGGACGAGACCCCGATCTGGTCAGCGTCGCCGATGGCTGGAAAGAAGTGGAGCTGCTGGCGGAAGGCAAGGCATCGGGCACTTTGGCGGATCTGGTGACGGGATTGGGCCTTGTGGAGGCCACGGCAAAATACCTGGACCGCCATCCTGAATACACCAGTGTCTTTATTGATGTGGCAGGCGCCAATGCCCGCCGGGGGCTGGGCAAACATGCCGCCAAATTTATGGGTTTCTGGCCTTTCAATACCTGGGAATGGTTCCTTTCCCGAGGCCACATTTTTCCCTTGCCCGTATGGGAAGAGTTTGAAAGCAGGATTATTGACGCCTTGGGTAAAGCTTCCCAGGTGAGAATTACCGATCCCGAGGGCACCTACCTGGAGTTCTCCTTAACGGAAGAGGAAGCGATACGCTGGAAGCAGGGCGCACTGGTGCATGGTCATCTGCTGTTAAGCGTCCTGCACGCCACCTGCGGAGAACACCGGGCGCACACCGGCGATGCCCTGACGGTGCCTCCCGTATTTTCGAAAGTGACGGGTGTTCTGGCCGGAACGGCTAATCACTGCGGCTTTTTTCCCCGCATCGAGACCTATTTTGAAAATGATCTGCTGGTCGAAGTTAAGGGTGGCGGCAGGTATGGCGAGCGGATCAGGGAACTGATGGAAAAATACCGGAAGGTCCGGTGGCCGGGATATCCCGGCAAAGGACTTTTCTGGTTCTGCGATACCGCCCTGTGCACCGCCGTAGGGGTACACCGGCGGAAATCGGACATGTTCAAGAGCTACTGGGTCTACCCCAATTTCCCGGAGCGCACCAGGGCAGGAGTTTTTCATCTCGGGTTCGGAAGCCGAACCTCGCTGGATGAAAAAGAGTTCACCGCTTACGGCAACAAACACGACCTGCCGCGGGGACATATCCATGTCCATAACTATTTCGCTACTTTCGAGGTGAAATTAAGGGGGACCAATTACTGGTATAAGATCGTGGATAAGGGATGGCTGACAACCCTCTCCGACGCCGATATCAGGGCCTTGACCTCCCAATACGGCCCGCCCGATGAAATTCTCAAGTACGATTGGATTCCGCCCCTTCCCGGTATAAATTGCGAGGGAAATTACCTGAAGGATTATGCCCCTGATCCGACGGCCTACCTCAGGAAACGCATTAAAGAAGGGAAAACCATCTGATCTTGCATCTTGTTTCTTGTGTCTTTTGTGATATTATGCCGTGTATTTTGATAATGGCTGCCCGGATACCGGTGGCTGGCAGGTGATAAAGATCAATGAAACAAGATATAAGCGCACTATCCGTCCCGGATACGGGCGGAAAAAGACCCCGCAAATGTCTCTCCTGCGGGACAATGGAAAACATCGGCAGGCGGCGCTACTGCTCCGTCAAATGCCGGCAGAATCTCAGGCAGCGGCTCGACATGCGCAGCGGCCTTTTACAGGCACTGAATACACGGTATGCCACTTTCTATTTCTCCGATCTCCTGGTCATGTTGGATATCCTCCCCTACGGATCCAAAGAGATTTCCAGCTTCCTGTTCCCCCGTACACCGGGCAGAAACCCGGGCAAAGATTTTAGCAGCATGGCCGAAATTCTTGGTAAGTTATGGTGGGCGGAGCGGCGGCGGACGAACAAGAGATACTTAGCCTCTCTCCACGTCCTGGACCTGGCCGTTCGGAACTACGCCTCGCCGGAATCAGTCAAGCCGCCCATCCTCTTCACTCCAACTGTCAAGCCCGCCTCGCTGGCCCGCCTAAAGATGGAAAAGGCCACGCTTAATTCTCCGGAAGTGCGTAAAACTATTAGGGATGCTTACCGACGGCAAGTTAAAATCCACCATCCTGACATCGGCGGAGATGCCGGGATGTTCCGGAAGGTTCACCGTGCCTACGAGGAATTGCTGCATTGGGCCAATAATCCGAACTTTACCCGTCAGCGCGGCTTCCCGGACAAATGGTTTTATGAAGGGGGTAGTAATCGCTGGATCCAACCGGCGCCCCTCCGTTCGCAAAGCCGGTGAAGAAGAGGGTATGCAGACAATCATTTCTCCTGATCCCCGGAAACAACCATCATCGATCACGTGGCGATCCGGAAAATGTTTCTTGATAATTACGACCAATGATCGCTTGGTGAAGCCTTCAAATATATTCCTATATTTTCAAGACATTCAGGGTTGATGCTGATTAAGGGAACCACAGAACAAAATCGATACCGAATAACCCGCGCAGAGAACGGCCATCAAAAAAATGGGACCTTCAGCTGGCAGGATGGCAGTCGTTACGAAGGTGAGTTTTCTGACGGGTCCATCAGCGGTCACGGTACATTTTCTTGGCCCGACGGAAGCCGTTACGAGGGTGATTGGCAAAACTACCTGCCCCACGGACGGGGAATCTTTACCTGGCCCGATGGGAATCAATTCGAAGGAGAATGGGAAGAGGGAAAGGCGAAGGAAGGTCCCGCAAGCAAAACCGATGTACTGGCCGGGGGACCGTCCGCAGGTCAACCAGAACACAAAGCGGTCGAAAAATCCCGCACCAGGGCCGAAGAACGGGCCAGACTCAGGGCCGAAGCAGAGGCGAGACTTAAGGCGGAAAGAGAGGCCAAGCGACAGGCTGAAGAATATGCAAGAATCCTGGCCGAAGAAAGAGCCAGAAGGGAGGCCGAAGAACAGGCCCGGCTAAAGGCGGAAGCGAGGGCCAGACAACAGGCCGAGGAACATGCCAGCATCCTGGCCGAGGAAAGGGCGCGGAGGCAGGCCGAGGAAAAAGCCCGCCTGCAGGCCGAAGAACGGGCCAGGAGACAGGCCGAGGAACAGGCACGAGCCCTCGCCGAAGAAAGAACCAGACGAGAAGCCGAAGAACAAGCCCGAAGACAAGCCGAAGAGCAACTTAAAAGGCAAGCCGAAGAACAGGCACGGGTCCTCGCCGAGGAAAGAACCAGAAGAAAGGCCGAGGAACGGGCAAGAATACAAGCCGAGGAGCAGGCAAAAAGACAGGCTGAAGAACAGGCACGGGTCCTCGCCGAGGAGAAAGCCAGAAGAGAAGCCGAAGAACAAGCCCGAAGGCAAGCCGAAGGACAGGTAAAGAGACAGGCCGAAGAACAGGCACGGGTCCTCGCTGAGGAGAAAGCCCGAAGAGCGACTGAGGAGCAGGCCCGCATCCTGGCCGAAGAGAAGGCCCTTAAAGAGGCTGAGGAGCAAGCTCAAATCTTTGCCAGGGAGCAGGCGAAAACAAAGGCTGAACAACATGCCAGAATCAAGGCCCAAGAAGAGGCCAGGAAAGAAGCCGAGGAACAGGCCAGAATCTTAGCCGAAGAGAAGGCCGCCAACGTGGCCGAAGAATACGCCCGACTTTTAGCTGAGGAACAGGCCAGAACAAAGGCTGAACAACGCGCCAGAATCATGGCCGAAGAAGAAGCTCGGAGACTCGCCGAGGAACAGGCCGGACTACTGGCGGAGGAAAAAACCCGGAGGCAGGCCGAAACACAGGCCAGAGTTAAAGCCGAAGAAGAGGCCCGGAGACTCGCCGAGGAACAGGCCGGACTACTGGCGGAGGAAAAAACCCGGAGGCAGGCCGAAACACAGGCCAGAGTTAAAGCCGAAGAAGAGGCCAGAAGACTAACCGAGGAACAGGCCGGACTACTGGCGGAGGAAAAAACCCGGAGGCAGGCCGAAGCTCAGGCCAGAGTCAAAGCTGAAGAAGAGGCCAGGAAACTCGCCGGGGAACAGGCCAGACTACTGGCGGAAGAGAAAGGCCGGAGGCAGGCCGAAGCTCAAGCCAGAGTTAAAGCCGAAGAAGAGGCCAGAAGACTGACCGAGGAACAGGCCAGACTACTGGCGAAAGAAGAAGCCCGGAGGCAGGTCGAAGCTCAAGCCAGAGTTAAAGCCGAAGAAGAGGCCAGAAGACTAACCGAGGAACAGGCCAAACTACTGGCGAAAGAAGAAGCCCGGAGGCAGGCCGAAACACAGGCCAGACTTAATACGGAAGAAGTGATTAGATCAAAGTCCAAAGAACAGGACAAGATACTGGCAGAGGAAAAGGAGAGGAGGGAGACCGAGGAGAAAGCCCGAATCTGCGCTGAGGAGCAGGCGTGCAGACAGGCCGAGGAACAGGCAAAAATCCTGACTGAAGAAAGGGCCGCCAGACGGTCAGCAGAACAAGCCCGAATCTTGGCCGAAGAACAGGCCCGACAAGAGGGAGAGGAACTGGCTAGAATCTTGGCCGAAGAAAAGGCGGCCAGACAGGCCGAGGAACGAGCCCGAGTTTTGGTAGAAGAGGGGGCCGCAAAACAGGCCGAAGAACAAGCCCGAATCCTGGCCGAAGAACGGGCGGCTAGACAAGCGGAGGAACAAGCCAGAATCTTAGCCGAAGAACGGGCAGCCAGACAAGCCGAGGAACAAGCCAGAATCTTAACCGAAGAACGGGCGGCCAGACAAGCCGAGGAACAAGCCAGAATCTTAACCGAAGAACGGGCGGCGAAACAGGCCGGGGAACAAGCCAAAATCCTGGCCGAAGAACGGGCGGCCAGACAAGCCGAGGAACAAGCCAGAATCTTAGCCGAAGAAAAGGCCGCTAAACGGGCTGAAGAACAGGCCAAAATCCTGGCTGAAGAAAGAGCCGGGAGGCAGGCCGAAGAACAAGCCAGGATCAAAGTCGAAGAAGAAGCCAGGAGACAGGCCGAGGAACAAGCCAGAACCATAGCCGAAGAACGGGCCCGGAGACAGGCCGAGGAACAGGCCCGGATCAAGGCCGAGGAAGAGGCTAGAATTCTGACCGAGGAAAGGGCCACTTTAACAGGTGAAAAACGGACCAGAATCTTAGCCGTAGAAGCAGCCAGAAAACAAGCCGAGGAACAGGCCCGGATGCTGGCCGAAGAAAGGGCCAGGAGACAGGCCGAGGAACAAGCCCGGACCAAGGCCGAAGAAGAGGCCCGGAAACTCGCCGAGGAGCAGGCCAGAATCCTGGCTGAAGAAAGGGCCAGGAGACAGGCCGAGGAACAGGCCCGGATCAAGGCCGAAGAAGAGGCCCGGAAACTCGCCGAGGAACAGACCCGGATGCTGGCCGAAGAGAGGGACCGAAGACAGGCCGAGGAACAGGCCCGGATCAAGGCCGAAGAAGAGGCCCGGAAACTCGCCGCAGAGCAGGCCATAATCCTGGCTGAAGAGAGGGACCGGAGACAGGCCGAGGAACAGGCCCGGATCAAGGCCGAAGAAGAGGCCCGGAAACTCGCCGAGGAACAGGCCCGGATGCTGGCCGAAGAGAGGGACCGGAGACAGGCCGGGGAACAGGCCCTGACCAAGGCCGAAGAAGAGGCCCGGAAACTCGCCGCAGAACAGGCTCGGATGCTGGCCGCGGGGAGGGACCGGGGGCAGGCGGAGGAAACAGGCCGGGGCAAGGGCGAGGGAAAAGCC
>Ga0082335_1003341_pt1 | contig 26712 bp, 29 predicted proteins | sample Subgrocontami58m_FD_72375 | JGI IMG/M metagenome (GOLD analysis project Ga0082335, IMG submission 72375) | Subsurface groundwater microbial communities from S. Glens Falls, New York, USA - GMW37 contaminated, 5.8 m (SPADES assembly) (version 2) ...
GGGGGGAATAATTGTTATCCCGATGCTTGTTGGATTTTTGGGCTACACACAAAAGGATGCACAAGGAACGTCGCTTGGTCTTCTTCTTCTTCCTATCGGTATCTTTGCGGTAATTAATTATTATAAAGCCGGGCATGTAAACCTTAAAGCTGCAGGCATTATGGTTATTACATTTGTAATCGGAAGTTATCTGTCGTCATTATATGCCGTATCTCTTCCCGAAGGAGTTTTGAAAAGGATTTTTGCCGTATTTCTTATTCTTTATGCGCTCAAATTATTGACAGGCAAATAAAAAATTTTTTTGTTAAATAATTAATTACAGCGTTATAAGAGGCAAATATTTTCTCTAAACCACTTTCAAGAACTGCATCTATTTTAATTGCGTTACTTGTAACTTTTTTCTGGTCAACATCATTCATAATAATAAAGTGGGGATTGCGTGACATACCCCCTTTAACCTTTGCGGGATTGCGTTACTTCTTAGCTTTTATTTGTCTACTCCCTTTTATGCTTACAAAAGAAAAAATTTCCGAAGTAAAAAATATTGATCGGAAAGATTGGTTTCGTTTAACAGTTCTCGGACTTCTCTTCTATACATTAACTCAAGGAACACAATTTATCGGATTGTCGCTTCTTCCTGCGGTAACTGTAAGCCTAATTCTCAACTTCACTCCAATCATAGTTGCCGTTATGGGAATATTTCTTTTATCAGAAAGACCTTCGATTCTTCAGTGGCTGGGTGCTGGATTATTTATCGTAGGAATTCTTACTTACTTTTATCCGGTTGATTTATCCGGAAGTAAAACTCTTGGAATCGTTGTAATGACAATTGGAGTTTTCTGCAACGCATTTTCTTCGGTACTGGGACGCGGAATAAATCGTAGTCACAAATTCCATCCTTTAACAGTAACAGTAGTAAGTATGGGTATCGGATCAATTATAATGCTGATTATTGGTATTGCAACACAAGGATTACCGCCTCTTAGTTTAACCAATATTTTATTTTTACTTTGGCTTTCCGTTGTAAATACAGCTTTAGCTTTTACTTTATGGAATTTTTCTTTGAGAACTCTTACTGCTATGGAATCCAGCATTATAAACGGCACTATGTTGATTCAAATTGCCTTTCTTGCATGGATTTTTATTGGTGAACCAGTAACCTGGAAAGAAGGAATCGGAATGTTCATAGCTGCTGCCGGCGCAATTGTTGTTCAAATCAAAAGAAGAAACTAATTTTAAGTATCTAAATAAACTCACAATAAAAAATCTTAGATAACCCCATGAAAAATTTTATTTGTTTAATTCTACTTTTTACTTTTTGCTTAAATCTACAATCCCAATCGAAAAAAGATTTGTGGATTATTTCAGCCCCGGCCCAAAAAGAGTTTACAAAAATTGATCTAAACGGAAAAACGGTTATTCCGAACGGCAGATTTATTACTCCGTTAGGTAAAACAATTATTACTGCACCTCATCCATACGGATTAGCTTTAAGTCCGGATGGGAATGTGCTTGTCACTGCAAATTCCGGAACTGATCCGCTTTCGATCACATTGATCAGAAATATTTTAGGCGGAGATCCCATCGTTCAACAAGTCCCACCCGGTGCAAATACTGACAAAGGTGTTCTTGCCTCTGTTTTTATGGGATTGGCAATCTCTCCTGATAATAAAATTGTTTATGTGGCCGGCGGACAAACAAATAAAATTTACTTGTTCGAAATTTCAACCGGAAATAAAATTGATTCGATTAATTGCACATACTCAGATGATCAATTCGATTATACACACGGGTACATTGGCGATTTGATCTTATCGAGTAACGGAGAAAAAATTTATGCTGTTGATCAAATCAATTTTAGAATGATTGTTGCTGATACAAAAACAAAATCCTTATTACAAAGTGTACCGGTTGGAAGATATCCTTTCGGAATCACTCTTTCGCCTGATGAAAAAAATATTTTCGTTGCAAACGTAGGAATGTACGAATACAAACGTATCCCGGGTATAACAAATAAAAATGTTAAAGAGAAAGGATTAACTTTTCCACCTTTCGGTTATATGTCAAAAGAATCACGGTTTGGTGTTAAGGCCGGTGATATAAAAGTTCCGGGGTTAGGTAATCCGTACTCTTCAGATGCTTTCTCCGTCTTTATTATAGATAACAAAAATCCAAATCATCCAAAAATTTCAGCAAAGATAAAAACAGGTAACCGTATTGGAGAATTGATCGAAGGAATTCCGGCTGTCGGCGGCTCCAGTCCAAACTCACTCGCCGCTACAAATAAATATTTGTTTGTCAGCAATGGAACAAACGATAATCTTTCGGTTATTGATATTCAAAAGAAAAAAATTGTTAAAACTATAAAACTTGTGTTGGATGATCGTCTAAAAAATTTACGCGGTATAATTCCATACGGACTTACGCTCTCACCCGATCAAAAAAGATTATACGTTGCAGAATCAGGAATTAATGCCATTGCAGTAATTGATATTGATAAAATGAAAATTCTCGGACACATACCGACTGGCTGGTTCCCGGCAAAATTAAAAGTAAGTAAAGATGGAAAAAACTTGTTTGTTGCGAATGCAAAAGGATACGGCAGCGGGCCGAATGGCGGGGAAAATTTTAAGCTCGGTCCAGAAGGAAGTTATATTGGCGCATTAATGAAAGGAACTGTTTCGGTAATTGATATTCCAAAAGATGAAGAACTACTAACTCTTACTCAAAAAGTAATTGATAATAACTTTTTAATTGAGGAATCATCTTCACTAAAATTTTCTGATAGAAAAAATAACCCTATCCCGTTATATCCAAAAGAAAAAGCGAGTCCGATAAAACATATCGTATTCATTTCAAAAGAGAACAGAACTTATGATGAAATATTCGGAAATGTTAAGAACGGAAACGGCGATTCAACACTTGCGCGTTACGGGAAAAATGTTTCGTTCACAAATAGAAAAAAAACTTCAGAAGTAAAAGATGCAACTGTAATGAAAAATCATCTTGAATTAGCAAAACGATTCTCGATCTCCGATAATTTTTATGTTGATTCCGATGTTTCATCGGACGGACACCGCTGGCTTGTTAATACTTATCCCAATGAATGGGTGGAAACAATCGTTCCCGCAGATTACGGCAACAACAGGGATGCAAAAGAAAATTCAAAAGCTAAAGGCGCGCTTGGAATCAATCCTACTGCAGGGGCTATTTATCCCGAAGATTACAACGAAGCTGGTTCTATGTGGGATCATCTTGAAAGAAATAAAATAGATTTTTTCAATTTTGGTTTTGGAATGATGTTCGAACCCGCTTCTTACGATGCAAGTTATAAATACGGTGGTGTTCGGCATTACGTTAATTATCCTGTCCCCCGCCCGATATTCAACAAGACTTCCCGCATTTATCCAACATATAACACTTCCATCCCCGATCAATTTAGAATTGATATGTTCAAAAAAGAATTTAATGAGAAGTGGATTGGAAAAGGAAAAACAATGCCATCCGTTCTTACCGTTATAGTGCCTAATGATCATGGTGCCGGCGACCGTCCCGATGCCGGATATCCTTTTCGCGAAAGTTATATGGCAGATAATGATCTTGCTATCGGTAGAATCGTTGAATTTCTTTCTCATACAACTTACTGGAAAAATATGATGATAGTAATTACAGAAGATGATGCACAGAACGGCGTAGATCATGTTGATGCACATAGAAGCGTTCTTATGGTTATGTCTCCTTATGCGAAGAAAAATTATGTCAGTCATGTTCATTACAGTTTCGGCAGCATTTTCAAAACATTCTGGAATGTTCTCGGCATTCCGTACTTAAATCAATTTGATGTCGGTGCAAACGATCTTGCCGATTTCTTTACAGATCAACCTGATTTCACTCCTTACAATGCTTTAGATATAGATAGAAGAATTTTTGATCCGCAGAAAGCATTAACACCGCTTGATGAAAAATTTGATTGGAAATCTCTTAACGAATCTCCGGAAATCGATAATGTAAACGATATGATGCGTGAAGCAAAAGAACAGGAGAAAGACCGTAAAGAAAATAGAGAGTGGAAAAAATAGAATGTAAATGAAAAAATTCAGAGTTACTGCGATAGGTGAGATACTTTACGATGTTTATCCTGATAAAAAAAGATTAGGCGGCGCACCTTTTAATTTTATCTATCACATCTGGAAGATTTTAGGCAAAGCTGCTTTTGTTTCTAATGTTGGAAATGATGAGAACGGACAAGAAATGCTCTCATTTCTCAACTCAATTGGCTTCAACACAAATCATATATATATAGATAAGAATAATCCAACCGGAACGGTTCAAGTTAAACTAAGCGAAGATAAAACTCCGCAATTTACAATTTCTCCCGTGTGCAGTTATGATTATATCACATTGAACGATTCAACGAAGCAACTGATTGAAAATGAAACTGATTTGTTGTACCTGGGTACGCTTTCAACGCGGAGCGAAATTTCCCGCAACACAATTTTGTCTCTCTTTGGAAAACCGCAACTAAAATATTTTTGCGATCTTAATCTCCGGCATAATTTTTATACGAAAGAGTTGATAGAAGAAACTTTGTTAACATGTAATGTTCTAAAAATTAATCAAAAAGAATTAGATAAGCTGAAACAGTTCTTTGGCCTGCAACAATTTAACAATCGAGCAATAGAACAATTGATTACAAAATTTGATCTTGATTTGATCGGATTAACGCTCGGCGAGAACGGTGCTGAGCTTTATACCAAGAATGAAACTAACTATTACAAAACGGAAATTGTTAACGTGGTTGATACCCTCGGCGCCGGCGATGCTTTCGCGGCGATACTCTGTCTTGGTTACTTATACAAAATGCCGATAGCCGAAATCAACAAACTCGCAAATGAATTTGCTGCAGATATATGTTCAATTAAAGGTGCGTTGCCAAATGATAATTTAGTTTATGAAAAAGTTAGAAAACGTTTTTGCATATAATAAAATCTTTACTCCTTTATTTGGTTACGGGAAAGTGCGGATTAATTACTATTTCAATCCTTCTATTTTTTGCTCTCCCTTCTTCTGACGAATTGTTTGCAATCGGTTTAGTGCCGCCAAGTCCCACCGCGGTAATTTTATTTGATTCAGCTCCCATGCTTGACATTAAATATTGAAATATAGCATTGGCCCGCGCCTGTGATATTTCAAGATTTTTCTTGAAATCACCCTGACCGTCGGTATGACCCTCGATAGATGTTGTGCCGTCCGGAAATAATTGAATTGCCTTCTGAACTTTTCCAAGCAAATTATAATACTGCGGTTCAAGCGTTGCCTTGTTTGCCGGAAACACAATATTGACTAATCGAATTATAATTAAATCATCATTTCTTATAATTTCTGCTTCAGAGGGAAGAAATAGTTGCGATGCTGTTTTGATGATTTGATTATTCCTTTCCAATTCTTGCGATTGCGTTTTATACTTTTGGCTTTCATTTTCAAGTTTAGCAAATCTTATTTTATAATCTTCAACCGACTTATTTAATTCATCTGTTGTCTTTCTTAGTGTTTCACTATCCATACTAAGTTTTTTATTCTGAGTTTCGGCATCAGCAAGCTTTGTTTTATAATCTTGAATTGATTTTTTCAAATCATCCATTTCGGAAGACAATTTTTGATTGTCCTTTAATGCTTTATCTAATTTTGCTAATCCTTCGTTTATTTTAGAAATAGTGTTGGAAGTAATTTCATCATAACCTTTATCGAATGAAGGTTGAATCTTGAATTCAGACGCAATTTTAGTCAACGGCTCTTCCCATGATAAAACTAGATCTTCCATGGTCTTGTCTTTTTCTTTCATTTTCATAAAAAGATCTTGTAAGTACAACCCATGATTAAGTTCATACAACGCCTGATTCAAGTTGCTGCGTGCTTTTAGCGTATCGTAACGATTAGCATCTAGAATTGTTTCTATATCTTGCACATATTGTTTACTCTTTTTTAATGTAACCGGTGCATACTTATCCAAATTTTTATCTTCGGCTTGAGCTAAGGAAGCATTAAGATCATTTAAAAATTTACCTTTCACCCCAAGTAATTCAGCATCTTTATAATTAGTCTCCGCGGCTTTTGCATATTTTTGATATCCTTCCATATCCTTATCGTTATAGTCTTCTACAGCGCTTGAGAAATTTTCTTCTCCTTCTCTCCATAACTTTGAGGCGTTGTTGTATGCTTCAACATTAAATGCAAGTTGGCGGAATTTCATTAAATCATTAAAGCTTGTGTTTAAAGTTTTAGTTGTTTCGATTGATTTATTAAAAAGATCAATAGCCATTGTTAAGTTCTGTTGAATTTCTTCCTGCTTTCCGTTTTTCTTTAAAAGTTTTTCTGCGTCGGCTAGCAGTTCAGTTCCCTTTTCGAAATCCTTTTCTACAAAAATATTAGCCGCTACAGATAAAGCTTTCTTGCTAAGGTCTCTTGTAGTATTAAACATTTTTTCAGAATCGCTCTGTGAAAAGTTTTGAGTAGTAATAAGGAGTGATATCAAAAGCGAGTATAGTATTATGATGTTTGAAAATTTTTTCATGTTGTCTCCTACATCTCTTGTAATTATTGTTGAACAATTATTTCATATTCTTTTTGAAACAGAATTTGTTATTAATAATAATTCTTATTGAGTGTTTGTAATAAACATCTCCCACCATTCAATCATTTCTTTAGCATAACTGCCGCGCATTAAAAGTAAGTGATTGCCAAGCGGTTCGGTTAGCAAATCCGTTACTTTAGCAGAGCCGTGAAGTTTTACTTTCACTTGCGTTCTACAAAGATTTTCGGATGAACCGGTTTCCAAGATTTCTCCGTTTGATACCCAAATTTTTTCCAGACTCTTTCCGCCGATTCTTAATATTGTAATTTTGCCTTTTGCCAACTCTCCTTCTATTCCAACTCCAAGTCCCGATTCAAAATGCGAGCGTAATTTATAACTCTCTGTCATGCTGATTGGGACCGAGCAGTGTGCAAGCCACATTGAATTACTCTGTTCATCTATCTGTGCGGGGTTAGCCATCCAAACAGTTTGATTAGTTAAAAAATTTGCCCACAGCATTCCAAGTGTAGAAACGAGATCACCTTCACAACCTGCAGTTATTCCTTCATCGTTCAGTTTCGATAATGCAAAGCACCCGGTGGTTTTAAGATCTGTTACCAAATCAAAGCAGCGGACCGAAACCGAATTTAATTCTTGCGCTCGGATTAATTCTTTTAGAGCTGTATAAACTTTAACAACATTTTTTACTTCTTTCTTAGTTGGCTCTTTGATTGCCGTAGCTTTTGATGTTAGATAATAATGATCGTCTTCAATTTGCTCATCTTTTACTTCTGCAATTCTTGTTTTGAGTTCTTCAAGATCAACGTTTACAACCTGCGGGCCCCAAACTTTTTTTATTACGGAAGGATCAGGCATGCTTGCAACAAGCCAATTGGATGGTTTTCCAATTAGACCAATTTTTGTGTGTGTTAACTGATGAAATACTTGGTGGTGCTTTACATTTCTTTCTAAATCGTCCCGCCAATCTTTGTTTGTGTCGTTGTCTATATAAATGATCTTTCCCTTTTCACCGTCTTGCTGAAGCTTTGCTAAAATTTCCATTGATGCTGCAAGAGAATTATTCCCGTAGTGAGCAATTAAAATTACAGGTTCATTTGTGAAAAATTTTTTCCGTTCACTCCAAAGGTTTAACACTTTTTCCTCTGTTCCGCCGGTAACTATAAAATAAAAAATCGGAATATTCAGATTTATCATTTCTTCTGTGAATCTTTCGCCGCCGTAATCGTGAAATGAGGAAAGTAGGTTGCCGGTTATTTCTTCGATTGAGGTTTGAGTAATTGAGCTTGAAACAGGAATAAAACCGAATTTTGTGTTCGCATTCATGTTGTTTTCCCAAATACTTTAAAAACTTTTTTGGTCAGCTTTTAAATATCATTCTTCCAAAATATTTAACTCATCTAAAATTTCTTCTGCATGGATAAGCTCTTGAAAAGGAATCATTAATTTAATTTCGTTAATCAGATGTCCGTCGAACTCGCCTGAAGCATTAAACATGGAATAATCTGTTCCACCCATATGAAGTGTAGTCCTTTTTCTTGAATAGATAAACGGATGAAGATTGTTTTGCTCTAAACATGATTTTGCATATTCGATTTGAGTAGAATAGCTTGAACCATAAACGCGGGCCATTCCTTCGTAAATTTCATATTCGCTATGTTCATTGCAAAGAAAAATTTCATTTACATAAATTCCGCATTCCGTACAGAACGGCTTGCAACAAATAACACAAACTCCTTCTGCTTCCTTGTCTGTATGTTCAATACATTTTACAAATTCTGCAAACAGTGTTCCGCAATCGGGGCAAAAATCATCACCATCTTTTATTATGCTGCTGCAATGTGAACAAACTAATTTTTTCTCTTCATTATTTTCCATTTTGCCCACCGTTAAAAGGAATTCCAACGGATTCAAAAAAAACCATAAGCGTTTTATCGCCGTTATTAGAAAGCGAAATCTTTCCATCCTTATCTATTTGCCACACTAAAATAATTTTCCCGATAGTATCTTTTTCCTCATACTTATTACCGAACTTTTTTAATAATATTTTTTTTAAATGTTCAAAAAGTTTTTTTGCTGATTCTTCATCAACCTTTCCGTTGCTTATAGATTTCATTCTTAATCTATCTGCTTTTGTTACAATAAAACTAACTTTGATTGAGCTCGGTTCTAGATAACTAAGAAAAGAATAAAGATTGTCGTTTCCCGCTTCTACCTCTTCCCATTTCTCGTTAGGAAATAATTGTTTCACCGAAGAAATTGAGCCGCCAAGTTCTATGTTCCAAAATTTGTTCAAAGAAAATTGTGCGAACGACACTCCTCCCCCGAAAACCAACACGAACAAAATTAACAACGACTTTTTCATTACGTTCCTTTCTACAACTGTATAAGTATTTTCTAATTACAAACTAAATATAATTTTTTTAGAAGATGACAAAAATATTAATCATAATTAATGTTATTAATAATTAAGCGCATATCACCCAGGTAATTTTTAAGTTAGTCACCATAAATTTGAATAGGATTACAACATGAACCCGACAAATCGTCTGCTTTATGGTTCTTCTATGTTTAGATTTGGTGTAATTGCTTTGATAATCTGTTTCTTGCACTTTGAAAATTTAACTGCTCAAACCGCAACAGCAAAACCAGCAACTAACATTAACGACGCACTCAAACATCCGCGCACAGAAACTTCGATGCCCGGAAAATTTCCCGGTAAAGTAGTACAGATCGATCACAACAATTCTGTTGTAGAAAACAAAATTGTTTATAACGCTGCTTATGAGATGATCGCAAAAGGAATGCTTGAACTAACCGGCGCCGCAACACTAAAAGATGCATGGAGAATGTTTGTAAACGAAAAAGACAGAATCGGATTGAAAGTTAATCCCGTTGCTGGACCCACTCTTTCCACAAGTGTTGAAGTAACTCAAGCGATCATAAAACAATTAGAGGAAGCAGGTATTCCCAGAAAAAATATTTTGATCTGGGATAGACGAGAGGAACAATTAGTCGAAACCGGATTTACAAATGCGGTTTTCCCGGGAATAAAAATAATTGGTACTGAACGGAAAGGTGAAAACGGCACTATGTATGATGAGAACGGAAAACTTTACGGTGAGCGAATGATTGACAAAGATTGGTACTACCTGGCCGACTGTGAAGATAAATATGATGCAGAGACAATTCCTTATATGATAAACGAAGGAAAATATTCTTACTTCACAAAAATTGTTACGCAAATGATTGATAAGATCATCAACATCCCGATCTTAAAAAATGCGGGTTCTACTGTTACCCTTTGTTTGAAAAATCTTGCATACGGTTCGATCACAAATACGGGTAGACTACATAAACAACTTTGGGCGGAAACGTGCGCTGAGGTTTGTGCATTCCCGCCTCTTCGCGATAAAGTTGTACTGAATATTGTGGACGGATTAAAAGGATGTTTTAACGGTGGGCCAGGCGCGAACCCACAATTCTTTGCCGATTTCAAAACCGTGCTGATCGGAACTGATCCGGTTGCTGTTGATAGAATCGGTTATGAAATTATTACTAAGAAAAGAATTGATGAAAAAATTCAGAAAGAGGAAAATCCGCGAGGACGAATTTTTATGGAGCTTGCTCGGGATTTAAAACTTGGTGTTGCCGATTTAGATAAAATCCAATTACAAAAAATTGAATTGAATTAAAACTATTATGAAAATTATCCGAGCATTAATCTTTATTGGCGTTTTTACGTTTCCACTTTTTGCTCAATCCGAAAAACCATTCCCCGCAATTGTTGAGAGTAATATCCCGGGAGGGACAATAACACGCACAAATTATTATAACGGCGATGCATTATGGGGATTGATTGACGGCGGTGCAGATCTTTATTTGGAATATGGATTCGATAAACTTCTCCTTCAGGAAATTGAGTGGCACGGAATTAAGTTTAGAATAGAGTTCTACAGAATGAAGGATTCTAAATCTGCGTTCGGCATTTATTCTGTCTCTCAATACAAATGCAACAAGAACGACACACTTACAAAATTTATTTGTATTACATCTTACCAAATTCAATCCGCTCTTGGAAATATTTACGTTTCTCTAGCAAATGATAAAGGGAATAATGAAGCTGTAAATCTTTCGTTTCAACTCTTTTATAATATTTTATCAAGAACGAACGAAATTCTTTTCGATATTCCGGATTATTTTAAAAAAAATTCTCTCAAACCCTTTGTGAACAATCTTAAATTCATTAAAGGAAAATTAGGATTACAGAATGGATTCCCAGCGTGGAGTGATTTATTTGACCAGTTTCAGAATTATGAGTTATATGTTCTTCCTTTCGAGAGGGAAGGGGGATACACTTACATTTCACAAATAAAATTTGAATCTGAAAATGATCTTCTAAGATTTAAGGAGTTGATCGAAAAACAAGGGCAAGAAAAAGTTACGAAAATAATTCCGTTGACTTCCAAGAATGAAATAATATTTATTGAGACTAATATGAAAGAGGAGGATAAGAAATAATTTTTGTAGGTCAATCAACCACAAATAATTTTGCGCCGATGTCCGTTCGTGAACGGTGAGGCGCGACATCATCTGCAACTTGATAGCTCATCCCTGGTTTTAGTATATGAACGCTTCCGTCTTTCAGTTCGGTTATCAATTCTCCTTCCAATACATAAATTACATGTCCGCGGCTGCACCAATGATCAGCAAGATATCCTGGTGAATATTCAACGATTCTAACTCGAATGTTTCCCTTTTCCAAAGTTCTCCAGAATGCTTTTCCGGTTTCTCCAGGATATTCTTTAGGTGTTAATTTATCCCAATCGGTTACACAAAAATCTACGTCTTGAATTTTCATATTATCATCTATAATTATTTAATTGGTTCGCCTTCGGGAATATTTTTTAACTGTGTATCACTCACAGCCAAAACGGAATTCCAATCGTAACCGAGTCGAGCAAAAAGAACAGCATTGTTTATCCATCTTCGTTTATCATTTTCTATTCTATAGATTTTATCCCCGCTTCCTTTTAAAAGAAGTTGTGCTTTGGGCATTTGTATCATTTCTTTATCGGGAATTTGAATTACCATTTTCATTTCGTATCCAAGTGCTTTAAGAATAGATTCGCTCGGAATCCAGCACGCTTTGGAATTATATATTAAATAAACTGAGTTATCATTTCCTTTAACGAGTAAATGACTCTGTGGAAGTTTGTTTAGTTTTTCATCCGGGACACTCCAAATGGAATTATTATCTAGACCTAACACTTTAAGCATTGAAGCATTTGTTATTTTGCACGTAAATCCATTGTTTATTATAAAGAGTGGTTCGTTTCTTCCTTTAACGATAATCCATCCTTTCGGCATTTTTGCCAGATCTTTATCCGAGACTTTTTTTACTTTATTCCAATTAAGACTAAGTAGATTAAACACGCTTTCGTTTGGTATCCAGCATGCTTTACCTTTTGATATTAGGTAGATAGCATTTTTGCTGCCTTTAACAAGTTCTCCATCCTTGAATTGAGCATGGACATTTACGACAAACAAGAACAATAAAGTGATGAGTAAATAAGTTTTCCTATAAAATATTTGAACTGCTTTATGCATTGGCACAGTCTTTATTGATGAATTAACTCATTAAATATCATTAATTAATCTTTCTCTGCCAATTAAAAAATATTTTCATAAAAACTAAAAAGGCCGAGTTGGACCCGACCTTTTTGCTTTCTTCATCTTTTATTATACAATTTTATAACAATTATTATTTAGACATAGTCAATAATTATTTAACATTCCTTGTCGCTCTCTAGCTTTTTTATTCCATTCAGGTACAGTTTTTTTCAGAAAATCCGATTTGTCTGCTGTTAATTCTTGCATGTTCAATCCAATAACTTTTTGAGCTTTTTCTTTTGTAGAATAGTCCGGTAACTCAACCGGATATTTAACACCATGTTTAACAAGAATAAGTGCTATTTCTTTTCGCGCTTGTTCTGCATTTTGTATTGATGTTCCCAACACTCTCATTGCTTCAACGGGAGAATGGAACCCCATTCCGTTTGATGCTGCTACCCAATCCCATCTCCATTGCGCATGGCGAATTAATTGAAGTGCTGCTTTCATTTCTGTTTCGGTTGCACCTTTATCCCACGCAATTTCTGCTTCCATGTGTGTTGCCGCTAAAGTTTTTTCGACAAGTCTTTTTAATTCGTCAATTTTATCCTGCCGTTCATATACATTTGCAATTAACTTTTGTGTTTTTTCCCTGTGGCAGACCTGGCAGGAATTTTCAACATTATTCAGTGGACTTTGAATATGATGATCAGTAAACTTTACCCCTCCTTCGGATTTATACGGCATGTGGCAATCGGCACAAGATACTCCGCGATCAGCATGAATACCTGTTTTATATAATTCATAATCAGGGTGTTGTGCTTTCAACATTGGTGCACGACTTAGTTGATGTGTCCAATCGGTGAATTCCGCTTTATCATAATATTCTTCCATTGCATCAGCGCTGAATCCGTTGTCCCAAGGAAAAGTTAAATATTTTCCTTCTCCTTTAAAATAATACTCAACATGGCATTGAGCACAAACAAGTGAACGCATTTCATTGTAACTAAAACTTTTTATGTCTTTACCCTGTCTCTGCAAAGCTTCAATAAGTGCCGGACGAGTAATTCTTAAGTCCATTGTTTTCGGATCGTGACAATCCTGACAGCCGATTGGATTTACAATCTCCACACCCAAATCTTTCCATTTTGATTTGTAGAATTCTGCAACTCCCATCTTCTGCATCATGCGCGGAACATCGGGACTTTTACATGACCAGCAAGTTGCTGGCTGAGGGCTAACTTTGTTTCCGCCAGCCCGTAAAATATTTCTGATATCTTTGATTGCGTATGCATGTCCGCGCGGCGCTTTATATTCTTTAGAGAACGCATAACCTGCCCACATAATTACAAGTTCCGGACCCTGACTTAAATAATCTCTTGTAGCCGAGCCGGCATATTTACTTGCATAAGAAGTATCAAGCATCTGCATATAGCTTTCATACTCGCGCGGATAATTTTCTCCCCAAACTTCGTTCCGTGGTTCCCAATCTGCAATCGGTTTTACCTGCTGTAATGTATAGGTTTCATTTCTTCTTTCAATGATTGACGATGCAAATAATCCGATCAAAAACACGACTAGAACCGTTCCAACAAATAAAACCCAACCTAGCCACGGTTTGTTTTTAGTTAATTCTTGAATTGATTTCATTGATAGACCTTTCTATAAATTAATTCTTTTTCCCCGTTGAAATAAATTTTTCCAGCCAGTCCGGAACAGATGGAGCCAATTGTGGTAATCTTGCATAAGGTGTTGATGATAAACTGTGAACTCTGCCGTGAGGTGTTTCGCGGTGACAATCCCAGCAATATTTTTCTGTTTGATCTTCAACATTTTTATTACTAATTGATCTTAAAGCAATCGGGTGAATTAAATTACTGTGACATCGCACACAATTATCATGCACTGCCCTTTTGCCTGCTTCCTTAATTTGTATTACTTGAGGTTCCCATCGCATTGTAAAATAAGTAGCATGCCGTAATCCGTCATTTGCTTTGAATAAGTATTTTGCCATAAAATTATTTTGCGGAACATGGCAATCGTTACACGTTACTCCCCTACTGTGACTACCTCTTTCCCACGTTGCATATTGAGGATACATTACATGGCAATTTACACATGTTTTAGGATCGTCGGATAAATATGAAAATGCATTTGAAATCTGAAGGACAAAAAGTCCGAGACCAGTTAAAATCCCTAATAATATTATTACGTGGTATCTCCATTGTTTAGGCGGAATAATATGCGAGTAGATTTTTTTGAACCAACTTTTTTTAGTTGATTCCATTTTCTTTTCCTTTCTCTGCCGATTTATTCAGCTCCTTGATTTCTGCCGTACTTGTCGGGTGCCCAATTGCATCTAACTGTTTATAAATAATCAAATATTCTTCTTTAGAAACTTTATTATGCCAGTGACCGGTTATCATCCCTAATCCCGTTATCGAAATAAACAGAAGAACAATACCGAAAGCAATTACTTTTTTAGAGACTTTTTTCTTTCCGAAAATATTTTTTACTTCAAGAGTGTCTGCAACGGGGCAAACATCAACGCAGTTCAAACACGATGTACATTCATCCGAAAAAACAGTTTTTATCTTATCAACTTTTATAAATGATGGACACGCCTTTGCACATAATCCGCAATCAATACAGCTGATGGTATTTCTTTTTATTTTGTTTGGACTAATAAATCCAATCACACCAAGTAACGCACCGTAGGGACAAAGATAACGGCACCAGAAATTTCTAATAAGAATTGATAGAAGAAATAAAACTCCAATAACAATTAAACTGAACCTAGAAATTTCTGCAAAAAAGTAATACATCTTTACGTCGGCTGCAATATTATAAGCATCACTTAGAAAAACTGCAAGGGCAGTTTCCGTCATTGAAAATATTGCAAAGGCAAAAAACGCAAGCAATAAATATTTTACCGCACGCAAAGGATAATCAATGAACCTGTGCAGTTTTATTCTTCGTTTGAAAAGTTTTTTACAAATTTTTTCTCCGAAGTCTCCAACCAGTTCGGAAATAAATCCAACCGGACACAGCCAGCTGCAGAATGCTTTCCCAAAAACGAATGAGACACCGACTATTGCCAAGAAAATAAAAAATCCGGCCGGATGGACATCATGTATTTGCCCTGTTTGAATAAAATATACTACGCTCATTAATGCGCTGATCGGAAGAAATCCTTCAACTCCCGGAGGTCTTTGATGAAATACTATTGAACCATTTGATTCCAGATAAGAAATAAACTGATAGAACTCGATACCAATCCAAATACAAAAAAGAGCAAATCCAGTTTGTATAACGAATCTAATCTTCTGGATAGGCCTGTCTATATTTTTAATATACTTAGAACTCATTTGACATCTTTCAAAAAAATTTATAAACACATTGTTAATATCAGAAAAATAATTCTGTTTATCAAATACCAGTAATCGTCTTAAACCGTACTAAAAGCTGTATTTTCCACTTATTTCTATTTTAATCGGATAAACATGACCCTCAAAAAATTTAACTTGACAAGATGTCCTACAATCATTATTTTTTAATCGGATTTAATATTCTTTTTATGCTTTGCGGCAAGTTATTAATTCAACGAAATAAGACGTGCGGTTCTCTTTAAGGAAGGAACTAAGAATGAATACAAAAAACAAATTAAGAAACGTGCTATTGGTATTAATGATGTTATCACTCGCTGTTGGTTGTGGGGGCGGGGCTTCGGATCAAATAAGTGGAGAAGAGCATGCCCAGTTAACACAAGCACCTTATGTACCACAGCCAATCACAAGAACACATCCGACAAAAGTAATTGTTGATCTGGAAGTTCGTGAAGTTGTAAAACAACTTGCCGATGGAGTTGAATATGTGTTCTGGACATTCGGCGGCGATGTGCCTGGAAGTTTTATCCGTGTGCGTGAAGGAGATTTTATTGAATTCCATTTACACAATCACGCGCTTAACAAACTTCCGCATAATATAGATCTTCATGCAGTGACGGGACCAGGTGGTGGTGCTACGTCTTCATTTACCGCGCCAGGTCATACATCAATTTTTTCTTTCACAGTTAAAAATCCCGGCTTATATGTTTATCACTGTGCAACCGCTCCGGTTGGAATGCACATCGCAAACGGAATGTATGGTTTGATTTTAGTCGAACCAAAAGAAGGATTACCTCCAGTTGATAGAGAATATTATGTAATGCAAGGTGAGTTTTACACTGAAGGAAATTACGGCGATGCCGGTCTACAGCCATTCAGTATGCAGAAAGCTTTAACAGAGACGCCGGATTACGTTGTCTTCAACGGTTCAGTTGGATCGATGGTAGGTGATAATTCATTGAAAGCAAATGTTGGTGAAAGTGTACGTTTGTACGTAGGTAACGGCGGACCGAATTTGATTTCCTCATTCCATGTTATAGGAGAAATTTTTGATTTAGTTTATAACGAAGGGGGAAGCAACGCACTTCAAAAAAATGTTCAAACGACTATAATACCTTCTGGGGGTTCCTCTATTGTTGAATTTAAAGTTAATGTGCCCGGGAATTTTATAATGGTGGATCACTCTATCTTCCGAGCATTTAACAAAGGCGCACTTGGAATGATTACAGTTAATGGGGCTGATGATAAAACTATTTATTCCGGCAAACAAAAAGATGAACTTTATTCCGGCAATAATTCCGTTTCAAGCGGTGTAAATTCTTTTACGGGAGAATTAAATAAGAATAACGGGAATCCAGAATACGTTTCTAAATATTCTTCTGGTGAAAATAAAATTGATGAAAATCTTTTAAAAACCGCAATGGCTGGTTCAGATAAATCTTCTACGGGAAATCTATTTAACCTTGGTCAAACAGTTTATAATATGAGCTGCGTTGCTTGTCATCAGGCAGATGGAAAAGGAATTGCAAATGTGTTTCCACCATTGGCAAATTCAGATTGGCTTGCAAAGCACAGTAAAGAGGAAGCAATTAAAAATGTTATTGCGGGTAGAACCGGAGAACTAACAGTCAACAACAAAACTTATAATGGAATTATGCCACCTCAAAATATTGATGATACACAAGCTGCAGCTGTTCTTACTTATGTATATAAAAAATTTGCCGGAAAAGATGTGGGCGTGACTCCAGATGAAGTGAAGAAAGTTAGAGCGGGGAAATAGATAGTAATTAGCCATGGGAAAAACAACGAAAAATATTTTACTCTTTTTAATACTTTGTATTAATGTCACGGTTGCTCAAAGCAATAAAATCAGTCCGGCAAATAATATGGTGCTTATTAACGGCGGCGTTTATACCCCATTGTATGGCGAAAAGAATAATGAGGTAAAAATAAAAGTTGCGCCATTCTATATTGATAAATATCCGGTAACTAACGCTCAGTTTTTAGAATTCGTAAAAGCAAATCCGAAATGGCGGAAATCGAATGTGAAAAACCTTTTTGCCGATAAAAATTATTTGAGTCATTGGAAAAACGATCTGGTGTTAGGAAATAATGTTTTACCTAATAGTCCCGTCACAAATATTTCATGGTTTGCTGCAAAAGCATTCTGTGATTACTATGGAAAAAGATTACCAACCGTTGCAGAGTGGGAGTCGGTTGCTAAGGCAAGCGTAACCAATCCCGACGGTTCAAAAGATCAGAACTTTATTAAACAAATTCTTGAATGGTATTCTAAACCAACTCCAGAGAAAATACCCTCGATCAGCAAAGGTGAAAAAAATTATTGGGGTGTTTCTGATATGCACGGTTTAGTCTGGGAATGGACCTCTGATTTTTTCAGTTCGCTTGTAACCGGAGAATCGCGTGGTGATAGCGGATTGGAAAGAAACCTTTTTTGCGGAAGCGGGTCTGTTAATGCTTCCGATTTCAAAAACTATCCTGCATTTATGCGCTTTGCATTCAGAAGTAGTTTAAAAGCAAATTATACAACGAACAATCTTGGTTTTCGTTGTGCAAAAGATTTTAATAAGAAAGGAAACTAAAATGAAAAAAGCATTAATCATATCTATAACATTTAGTACTCTACTGCTAACAGTTGTTTTTTATTTATTGCTTTCCACTAAAGGTTCGGGAAATGCAAATGTTGTTCTGGCTAAACAAAGTGCTAACGAAAAGAAATCGTGTTGTGCGGAAGAAAAAAGTGTGGCGGCAGGCGAGAACTCTATTTATCAATTGCAATCAGAATGGAAGACTGAGGCCAGTAAAAAAATAATGCTTCACGACCTCAGGGGTAAAAAACAAATTATGGCAATGGTTTTCACAAGCTGCACTTATGCTTGTCCATTGATTGTAAATGATATGAAAAAAATAGAATCACAAATAAAAAGCGATGATGTAAATTTTCTTTTGGTATCAATTGATCCCAAACGCGATACACCGGAAACTTTAATGCTGTATGCCAGGAATAATAAACTTGATATGAAAAGATGGCGCTTATTAACCAGCGATGAAAACAGCATTAGTGAATTGGCGGCTGTACTTGGATTCAAATATAAAAAAGAACCGGACGGAAGCTTTTCACATTCAAACATAATTAACCTCTTAAATGAAACCGGAGAGGTTGCATATCAGCATTTCGGATTAAACCAAGACGTACAAGATGTTTTAGATGAACTAAAAAAATTATAGGAGCAAAAAATGAGAACTGAAATATCACACACAGATAACAAAAAAGATTATTTAGTAATGAAGGTGAAAGATATTGTTACTGAAAACTTTCGTGCTGCTTCACTCTTCGAAAGTTTCGGGATAGATTATTGCTGTAATGGTAATCAAATGCTAAAGGATGCGCTAGATAAAAATAAAATATCCAGCAAAGAATTTGCAGTTGAACTAAATAAGGTTAATCAATCAATCGAAACATCTAGATATAACCAATGGGATTTAATTTTTCTTACAAATTACATCATAAATAATCATCATAGTTATGTAAGAGCTTCCTTACCGCACATTACAAATCTTCTACAAAAATTACAGACCGCTCACGGCAGTAAATATTTATATTTGGCTGATGTTCAAAATGTGTTTAGCCAAGTTGCAGAAGAAATGACGAGTCACATGATGAAAGAGGAACGAATTCTCTTTCCATTGATAAAATATTTAGCGGAGACACAAAAGTTTAACGAGAAACCAAAAACCGGGGGATTTGGAACGATAAAAAATCCCATTCTGCAGATGGAGGCAGAGCATGTTTCCGCCAGTGGCGCGATGGAAACAATTAGGAACCTGACTAATAACTATTCATTGCCGGAAGATGCATGTACAACTTTTAAAGTAACTTACAAAGAGCTTGATGAGTTTGAAAAAGATTTGCACAAACACGTACATTTGGAAAACAATATTCTATTTCCTCGAGCAATTGAGCTTGAAGAATTGCTTTTGAAAAATTAAAATGAAAAGAAAGTGAGTTAATAATGTTTTCAACAGTCAGATATTTTATTAAGACCAGCATTATTTTTCTTTTGATAGGATTATTATCAGGATTCTATATGTTGTTCGCCAAGAACTATTTAAATATTTGGCCTCACCCTGAATTAGTCTCAGCGCATACTCACATTATACTTTCAGGATCTGTTATGATGATGATAATGGGGGTTGCTCTCTGGTTTTTCCCACGCCCAGAAAAAGACGACCCTCTATATAAGCCAGAATTAATTTTATTCAGTTATTATCTTATGACAATCTCAACATCATTGCGATTCATATCCCAGGTTATACTATCTGTTATTGCACCAAATGAAATATTAAAATTTATCTCAATGGTTTCTTCTATTGGTCAGATTGCTGCTTTGATAATTTTCTTTATTTCAATGTGGGGAAGAATTAGATCTGTTGGTAGTCATCTTCGCGAGGCAAAGGGAGAAAAATTTTAGAAAATAATCCGTTTGGGAAAAGATGAAAAAGCAATTTTCAAAAATTATTAGTACTAACGATTTCTACGATGCGGTATCGGACATTTATGAACAGATGATTGATTTTAAGAAAAATCTTGCACTACGAGTAGATGCATACAAAAATATTTTCCCCAATGAGGGAAAAATCGCTGATATTGGATCCGGCATTGGATTAGATTCAATTGCTCTTGCTTTAAACGGGCATAGTGTAACAGCCTTTGATATTTCGCCAAAGATGATTGAGCAAGTAAAACTTAATGCCGCAAAATATAACGTTAACATCTCTTCACAGATTTATTCATTCCAAAATCTACCAAAAAGTTTCAACGGTAAATTTAATAATGTTGTGTCGGTAGGAAACACAATTGCTCATGTTAATTCAAAGCAGTTGAATCGTGCAATAAATAAAACGTATAATTTACTTCTGCCTGGCGGAAAAATATTTCTTCATATTCTAAACTATCAATTGATCAAAAATGAAAATAAAAGAATTAACAACATTGCCAATCGAGATGAAAAAATAATTATTCGCTTTTATGACTTCCGGAAAGATAATCTTGACTTCAACATCCTTTCGTTTCCACAAAATTCACCGAAAGAATTTAAGCTGGTTACCACAAAACATTACCCACATACTAAGAATGAAATAGGCGCTTATCTCAGATCGGCTGGATTTACTAAAGTAAAATTCACAAAAGATTTTGTGGGAGAAAAATTTAACGTGGCTACTTCGAAAGATCTTTTTGTTGAAGCGGTAAAAAAATTATAATTCCTTTTTACAATATCTGCACACTTTTGCTTTAGCTTTTATTTTTTCCGCACAATACGGACATTCTTTCATTTCTTCGCCAATTTCACCGTCAACAGCATCGGCAAGTTTAAACGCCTGCTTGTTCATCTGGTAATCTTTATATAATTCTTGTGCGTTTGAAAGAGCTTCCTTTAACTGTTGTGGGCGGGAAATATTAGTGTAGCTGGTTTCACCAATCTCTGCCGCTGTTTGAATCTGCACATCTCCAAATCCCATAATTCTTCCAAGAAGAGATTGTTGATATGAAACATTGTTTATTTTATCGATTGGACTTTCTTTAGAGTTAATTGAGAAGACACCGAACTCATCAATGACGCGATAATTTGTAACCACCCAAAGATCAAACTTCCAAGAATAATATTTGAAGACAAAGTAAAGAACCGCAATAAATGGAATTGTGAAATACCACCAGTATAATGGGCTTAGCTTTGTATAAAGATAGAACGATAATGAGATTAAAAATAGCGAGAATAAAAGGGGGATAATGAGCACATACCAATGTTTATGAGTCTCGAAAAGTATTTTTTCATCTTTTCTAAGCGGCGTTCTCATTTTTCCTCCAAATTATAAAGATGCAATTTTATTAGCGGTTTTCTCTTTCAAATTTTCCAAAGTTTCTTCACTTAACATTTTGAAAGCCTCATCACGAAGTTTTCCCCATTGATGATGAACTGGGCATGGAGTTTCTGTTGAACATCCCGGAAATCCTAAAATGCAAGATTTAAAAACATCCAACCCATCTATTGCTTCAATAATATCAATTAGTTTAATACTGTCCGGATTTTTTCCGAGATAGAACCCGCCGTTCTTTCCTTTTTTAGATGAAACAATTCCGCTCGAGGTTAATATCTGCATAACTTTCGAAACAAATTCCTTCGGTACTTTCAATTCTTTAGAAACTTCTTCGGCATTATAAATTCTTTTTTCTTTTGTTGATAAAAAGAGAACCGCTTGAATACCCAATTCACAAGCTTTTGAAAAAAATACAGTCATAATTTCCTTCTAAAAATCTAACGTATGAAAATAATCTGCTTCAGGATGTAAGATAATGCTGTTTAATTACGTTTTTAAAATGATAATTAAAATTTTTTAATAATTCTTTAACTCAATCTTAATTCGAGAACTCTAACTTTTCTGCGTACAAATTAATCAATAATAATAAACTATCATATTATAACAAGGAGTTCAAAATGAAGAAGTTAGTAGCATTATTAGTAATCGTTGCTTTTTCAGCTAGCATTTATGCTCAAGCTCAGCCACAAAAGAAAGCTGTAGCTACAAAAGCAAAAACAGAAACAGTTAAAACAGCTGAAAAGAAAGCAGAACCAAAAGCTGCTGAAGCAAAAGTTGCGAAGAAGGCAGTAAAAAAAGTTGCAACTCCAAAAGTTGCAAAGAAAGCTGAACCAAAAACTGAAAAGAAAGCTGCTGCACCAAAAGTCGGAAAAAAAGAAGTTAAAAAGTAATTTTTAGAAATTTCTAGATACCCCCTGCTTTATTCTTAAATGATAAAGCTAAAAGTGGAGAGTGAAAGCTCTCCCTTTTTATTTTTAAAAATCGAATAATAAATGTTGTGAGGCGAGTAATCCTGAGTTTGATTCCAAACAAGTTGTTTTACTACTCTCTCTTTTTGCTTATTTTATTAGCATGAGAATATTAGTTGTAGAAGATGAAAAGAAAGTTGCCTCTTTTATAAAGAAAGGCCTTGAAGAGGAATTTTATCAAGTGGATCTTGCTTCTAACGGCAAGGAAGGTTTAGAAATGGTTATTGGTAATGAATACGATATGATCATTTCCGATGTAATGATGCCGGTTATGAATGGAATTCAATTTGTAAAAGAAATAAGAAAAAACGAAATCAATACACCAATATTATTTCTTACTGTTAAGGACAGCACTAAAGATAAAGTTGAGGGATTAGATTGCGGCGCAGATGATTACTTAACCAAACCATTTTCTTTTGAAGAACTTACTGCAAGAGTAAGATCTCTATTAAGAAGGAAGGAAGCTCAAAAAGATAATATTCTTACTGTCGCTGATTTAAAAATGGATTTTGTAGCTCATAAAGTAATCAGAACCGATGAAGAAATTATATTAACCCCAAGAGAATATTCCATTCTGGAATATCTTTTAAGAAATAAAAATAAAATTGTTTCCCGAACAAAGCTGATTGAACATGTTTATGATTTTCATTTTGACAGCGGCACGAATGTAATTGATGTTTATATTAACAAACTCCGCTCAAAGATTGATTTGTCGAATAAGAAACAGTTAATTCATACTGTTCGCGGTGTTGGATACATAATAAAAGAATAAAGTAATTTTATGTTCAAGAATATTAAATTGTTTTTTACTTCAACACGCTTCAAAATTACAATTTGGTATTCTTCACTCTTTCTTCTGCTTGAAATATTACTCGGCGTAGGTGTTTACATTTATCTTTACCACATTTCTCACGTTAATTTGGATCAAAATTTAAAAACTCAGGCAAGTGCAATCCTACGAGTTGTTGAGGAAAAGCATCTTGATCTTGATTCGTTCGAACCAAATTCCGAATATAAGACTGAAGATGAATTAATCTGGGATATTATTTATGATGCTGTTGTATTTAACAGAAGAAATACTTTTATTGAAATCTCAACGGGCCAAAAATTAATTTACAAATCTGCAAATTTAGGGCAATATCATTTAGCCTTTCCCGATAAAAAAAACTCCGAGTTAATCTTTAATTATAACAACGAATTATTATCGAAAGATGTAATTAGGGTTTGTCAGATGAAAGCGAAAAGGTTTACTGTAATTGTCGCTTATCCAATTGAAAATATTGCTCAAACATTAAATAATCTAACAGATATTTATATAATGATGGCTCCACTTTTCCTAATAATCTCAATGATTGGCGGAGCGCTTATTTCATCAAAGTCGTTATCGCGCATAGATGCAATAATTAAAAAGACTGAGGAAATAACTGCACAAAATTTATCTGAAATAATTCCCGGTGGCGAATATTTTGATGAATATGGAAGATTAGTGAATAAAATGAATGAAATGATTTTGAGAATAAAAACCTCAATGGATTTTATGAACCAATTCTCGATTTCAGCTGCACATGAATTAAAAACTCCGCTTACAATTCTGCGCGGCGAGATTGAGATTGCGCTGAAATCGGAAAAAACGCCACAACGCTATATCGAAGTATTAAAAAGTAATTACGAAGAAACAATCCGCCTCATCAAAATTGTAGATAACTTATTCTTTATTTCCAAAAGCGATAATGCTCTTATAACTATAAATAAACAGAGTGTTGAATTAATCTCGTTTTTAAATTCCATAATCCAAGGCATGAAACTGCTGGGACAAGAAAAAAATATGGATATTGTTCTTGATTCAAATTCTAAAATCAGTATTGATATTGATCAAGATTTAATAAAACAAGCATTATCAAATGTTATTGATAATGCATTCAAGTTCGGCGATGAAAATACAACAATCTTAGTACATGCTGAAGAAATCAATAACATTATAAAGATTAGTGTTACAAATACAGGCCCGGGAATTCCAAATGAATCGCTTAATAAAATCTTCAATAGATTTTATCGCGTGGATGTTTCTAGAACTAGAAGAACCGGCGGTGTTGGTCTGGGTTTGTCTGTAGTAAAATCTATTATAACTCTTCATGGCGGAAATGTTGAGGTAGTCTCGACTCCTAATGGCAAAACAACAATTTCAATTTTGCTTCATAAAAAAGCACAAAATAATTTAACTTAAATCAATATCGAATAACAATATCAGGAGCTATATGATCTATGTCATTTCCACTTGGGTTGTAATATGGCAAATTGACAATCGAAAATGTAAATAGTATTTTCTATAAGAATAAAAGAAAGACAAAATTAAATTAGTTTAATTTACACTTAATAAATTTTCACAAAATAAATAAAGGAGAAAAAATGAAATTACAATCAACAATATGTAGAGGCTGTGCTTTTTTTGCGATGGTCTTAATTTTATTTTTATCTACTTCAGTAATTCAAGCCCAGAGTTATTCCAATAATTCTACTTTATCAGAGTCGCCTGCAGCAAGCTCTGGTGTTAATTGGTTGGTCGGAGGAAGATTCGGATTATCAATTGGTAGTGGCGGCGGTGGATCGTCTGCTGGATTACAAATTGGACCAATGGCTGAAGTTCTTTTTAATAAGAATATAGCTTTAGGTTCTGAATTAAATATTAACACTCAATCCGGAACGCCTGTTGAGTGGGCGGTATATTTTAAATATTACTTCGACACATCCAATCCATCCATTAAGTTGTATGGCGACGGTGGAATGGGTTTGTGGTTTATAACCGGCGGACCATATATAGGCTTGCGTTTTGGTGGTGGAGCTCATTTCAAAGTTGCTAATAATCTTTATATCCCGGCTGATTTACAATTAGGTCCGGTTTTCGTAACAGGCGGAAACTTTTTCTACATAGCAATTACAACTGGTATTAGGTACGAATTGCCGTAAGTAATTTCTAAACTAAACGAGAGGGTTACAATATGAAAAAAGTTTTATTACCAATTCTATCAATATTACTAATACTTACATTCAGTAATATTAATGCTCAAACACATTTTGCTGTAGGTGCCCGAGCTGGCTTAAACATAGCTAATTTGTCCTTCGATCCTGACATTCCATCTGGAGTTACAAAATCATCCAGAACAGGATTTTTATTCGGCGGGTTGGCTGAAATTGGGTTTACACCAATGATAGCTGTTCAAATTGAACCTATGTTTGTTACTGGAGCAGGAAGCGAGCTCAGCGCAACTGGCGGTAAGGCTACTCTGAAGTTATCTTATTTGGAATTTCCGATCCTTTTTAAGTTCAAGGTTCCTGTTTCCGGGCCGGTTACACCATATATTTTTGCTGGGCCAAATATCGGTTTTGTAACCTCATCAAAAGAAGTGGATGAAATAACAGGAGTCCCAAATGGTACCAGTGAAACTGATCTAAAGGATTTTGTAACATCAACTAATTTTGCCCTTGATTTCGGTGCAGGTGCCGGTTTTACTGTGGCTCCGTTAACAGTTATCGTGCTTGACATACGTTATTCACTTGGCCTAACAAATTCTCTTAATGATAAAGGTAAGCAAAGTGTAGGCTTTAATTCTATAAAATCAACAGGATTTCAAATTGTAGCTGGAGTGATGTTCGGAATATAAAATAATAGGAAAGTTAAAAATAAAAAGCCGCCACAATTTTTTGTGACGGCTTTTTTATTTATCAATTAAGTGTATTAATTGGATTAGTATCTGAATTTAATTTTACTTCAGAAACTTTCACTTTTATTACACCCCGGCCAATCATACCGAGAGTAAGTGCAGTTCCTTTAGATAAATCTAAATCACGTCCTTCAATGTATGGACCTCTATCATTTATTCTTACAATAACTGATTTGCCATTTTTAAAATTTGTTACTTGAAGGACAGTACCAAATGGTAATGACTTATGTGCTGCTGTAAGCGCCATTTGATCGTACTGTTCGCCGTTCGCCGTTAACTTTCCGTGAAAGCGCGGACCGTACCAAGATGCGGTCATTACACCTATTTCGTTAAAGTTAACAGATGTTATGTTGGATTCTGCATCTTTGCTTACAGTTATTTTAGCTGCACCATTTATCTCGCCTGCAGAAGTATCACTTAGAATAAACCCAACACTTACAGCAACCAGACTGATGATGAAAACTATTTTTAACGTACGCAAATCTTACCTCTTTTTTTGTTGAACATACCTTTTAAGTTGGAGTAAAGGAAAACTTTAG
>Ga0082335_1003342_pt1 | contig 26697 bp, 26 predicted proteins | sample Subgrocontami58m_FD_72375 | JGI IMG/M metagenome (GOLD analysis project Ga0082335, IMG submission 72375) | Subsurface groundwater microbial communities from S. Glens Falls, New York, USA - GMW37 contaminated, 5.8 m (SPADES assembly) (version 2) ...
ACGGGTCACCCCGATCCGCCAGCCGGCCGGCACGACGATCGAGCTCGTCACGATCTCCACGTCGCACGCGTAGACCCCACCGGGTGTGAGCGGTTCGGCGCGGTCGTGTGGGTGATACGGCCGCCAGGGCTTGCTTTTCTGCGAATCGAGGCGGCGGTGCGAGGCGCGCAGCCAGCCATTGGCGATCGGCGTGTTCGGATCGGTGGATCCCATGAACGTCAGTTCCTTGCCCTGCGGATCGAAGACGCGGACGATCACGAAGAGATCGGCGTCAGCAGTCGACGATGAGATGAAGAGTCGGGCCGCCATCGGCCCCGTAATCTCGGTGTCTGCAGCGAGCGGCGGCGTTGAAAACGTGACGCCGTTGCCGAGCGCCTCGTAATCAACCTTGAATTGCTTCGCCGGCGACGCCGGTTTGAGCGTCATGCCATCGGGATCCAGATAGAACTTCGTCCACTGCGTGCGCGCAAGCGGCCATTCGTTTTCATGGCGCAGCACGAAGCGCTCGCCCGGGTGGCGGATATTGAGTTGCACGCGCGGCTGCTGGTCCCAGCCGTTGGCTATGCCCTTCAGGAAACGATCGAAAAAGCGCTTCTGCAGAGCCACTCCGTAGCCGCTCGAAAACAACGACCAGTGCGAGTCGCCGTGGGCCTCCAGCCACTTCGGAATGTCGTCGGGGGTCTCGGTGAAACCGTTGAAGTTGCCGCGCGGATGGATGCCCTGCCCGCCCCAGTTGGCGCAGGTAAGCAATGGCGTCCGAACCAGCGAAAGATCGGCCGAGCGTGAACGGTGCCACGCGTCATCGAACGGGTGTTTTTTCAGTTCTTCAAACGCATCCACCCGATTTTTCGTAAGTTCCTCCTCCGGGAGTGTAACCGGCCCCGCCACGGATTCGCCGGTGTTCGGATTTTTCTTCGCCTTGTCGCCGCGGCCGTACTGGATGTGCACCACCTGGTGCTTGGCCCAAAGTTTCTGGAACTCGCACAGAATGCCGCCGTGGTAGCCCGAATCGCGATAGCGATCGTTCTGCCCTTCCCACGGGATGATCGCGGCGAGATGCGGCGGATGCAGTCCCGCCACGCGCCACTGGTTGCCCGAGTAGTACGAAATGCCGAGCATGCCGACTTTGCCGTTGCTCCAGGGCTGCGTGCCCGCCCACTCGATGCATTGGTAGAGGTCCTCCGTCTCCTTGGGACAGGCGGGGTCCATGAAGCCGGGCGACCAGCCCGCGCCGCGCGAGTCCACGCGTACGACCGCGTAGCCGTGCGGGACCCACCGTTCGGGATCGGTGGTCTCCCAGTTCTGATACTTGTTGGTCGAGCCCGCGAGGATTTCCGGATGGTCGGTAACCATCTTCTCCCATTGCATCGGGTATCCGTCCTGGTAGGCGACGCCCTTCCCGTAAATTCCGTACGTCAGGATCACCGGGCAGCGCACATCATCAACGGGACGATACACGTCCGCGCGCAGCACGAGCCCATCGTCCATCGTGATCCGCTGATGCCAGGTGATGCGCATGCCGTCGCGGATTTCAGTGCGCTCGTAGTGATCAGAAGCGATACTCATAAAAAACTCCTTCTATAGGACAGAACAGTCATTCACGCGCGTGCGCGATGAGCGGCGCGTGCGCGCGACGGGAGTCGCGCTGGCATAGCGTCCGGCTCGATCGCGCGGAGTTCTATTGGGGTTGGAAACCGATCGCCCGGATGAGATTCCCATACTTCTCGTAGTCGCTCCTGAGCGTCTTCGCGAACGATTCGGGTGATTCGGCAACGACGGTCAGCCCGATTGCGCCAAGCTTCTCCTTGACGTCGGGCATCATCATCGCGCGGTTGATTTCCTGGTTGAGGAGCGCCACAACCTTCGGCGGCGTTCCGGCCGGAGCGACGTAACCGAACCAGCCGCGAAAATCGTAGCCCGGCAGCACCTCGGCGATGGTCGGCGTTTCGGGAAAAAGTTCAGCGCGCGCAGGGCTCGTGACGGCCAGCAGGCGCACTCTGCCGGCACGAATAAACGGCGTCAGCGCGCCGATGCCGAGGATCGTCGCATCCACGCGCCCGCCCATGATTTCCGTCAGGATCTGCACGCCGCCCTTGTACGGAACGTGCAGGTAGCTGAACCCGGCCGCCACGCGCAGCATCTCGGCCCCTATGTGCGGAAAGCCGCCCTCTCCGTTCGAGGCGAAGCTCAGTTTTCCGGGGTTTGCCTTGCCATATGCAATCAGTTCGGTGAGCGACTTGAAGGGCAACTTCGGGTTGATCGCCAATGCCAGGAAATTCGTGGTCGAGAGCGCAACCGGTACAAAATCCTTGAGCGGGTCGTAGGGAAGTTTCTTGTACGTGTGCGGCTGAAGGACGAGGTTGCCGCCCTGACCGCCAACTAGCGTGTACCCGTCGGGTGTCGCGCGCGCCCCGAGCTCCAGGCCGAGTTGCCCGGCGGCGCCTGTGCGGTTGTCGACCACGATGTTCTGCCCCAGCCGCGCCAGGAGTGTCGGCGCGATCAGCCGCGACATGGTGTCCAGCGAATCCCCCGGCGGAAAGGGAATGATGATGCGTATCGGTTTTGACGGGAATTGCTGGGCGTGGAGAGTGGGGGCTATTGCCAGAGTGATGGCAAGCACGGGCAAGGCAATCAAGCGATGCATGGCGCGGCTCCTCCCGATGCACGGAACACCCCGATTTTGCCACAAGTAAGCTTACGGTGAGATTTCGTCTTGCAAACTTACGCGAATGCGGGCAATCGCACCAAAAAAAAGCCCACCGGCATTGCCGGTGGGCTGCGGTAACCACTCGTAAGGAGAGTTGTGGGTTACCTAAGAAAAACTGAGTCCCAGCATTTCGCGCTCGAGTTGCAGCTTGCGCGGCAGGCGCGAATGCAGCTTCTCGAACAGCGCGTCGTGTTCGTTGAGTTCCTTGCGCCACTGCGCGGTGTCGATCGACATCAGTTCGGCAAATTGCCCGCGATTCAAATTCTCCAGCCCGCGCCAATCAAGATCCTCGAAGCGCGGCATCCAGCCGACCGGCGTCTGCATCGCGTTGGCCTGGCCGCGGCAACGCTCGATCGCCCAGCGCAACACGCGCATGTTGTCGCCGAAGCCCGGCCACAGGAACTTGCCGTCCTTGGAGAGCCGGAACCAGTTGACGTTGAAAATACGCGGCGGATCATTGAGCTTTGCACCGACCTGCAGCCAGTGATTGAAGTACTCGCCCATGTGGTAACCGCAGAAAGGCAGCATCGCCATCGGGTCGCGCCGGACCACGCCAACCGCACCGGTCGACGCAGCGGTGGTTTCGGAACCCATCGTGGCGCCGGCATAAGTGCCGGAATCCCAGTTAAACGATTCGTAAACGAGCGGTATGCCCTCGCTGCGGCGGCCGCCGAACAGGAACGCTGAAATCGGCACGCCATCCGGGTTTTCCCATTCCGGGTCGAGCGACGGGCACTGCGATGCCGCTACGGTGAAGCGTGCATTGGGATGCGCGGCTTTTCTGCCGCAATCGGGCGTCCAGTCTTTGCCCTGCCAGTCGATGAGTTTCGCCGGCGGGGCCTTGGTCATGCCCTCCCACCACACGTCGCCGTCGGGTGTCAGCGCGACATTGGTGAAAATCACGTTCTTGCGCAACGTCGCCATCGCGTTGGGATTGGATTCGGTCGAGGTGCCTGGCGCCACGCCGAAGTAACCAGCCTCGGGGTTGATCGCATACAATCGGCCGTCTTTGCCGGGCTTGATCCACGCGATGTCCTCGCCCACGGTGGTAATTTTCCAGCCCTTCATCGCGGCCGGCGGCACCAGCATCGCGAGATTAGTCTTGCCGCACGCGCTCGGGAACGCCGCGGCGATGTAGTCCTTCCTGCCATCCGGCGATTCGATGCCGAGAATCAGCTTGTGCTCGGCCAGCCAACCCTGCTCGCGCGCCATCACCGACGCGATGCGGAGCGCAAAGCATTTCTTGCCGAGCAGCGCGTTACCGCCGTAACCGCTGCCGAACGACCAGATCGACTTTTCCTCCGGAAACTGCACGATCCATTTTTCGGCCTTGTTGCTCGGCCACGGGATGTCATTCTGGCCGGCGGCGAGCGGCATGCCGACCGAATGGACGCACGGCACAAAAAAACCGTCGGCTCCAAGCTGGTCGAGCACCCTGCGGCCCATGCGCGTCATGATGCGCATGTTGATCACCACATACGGCGAATCGGTAAGTTCGACGCCGATGTGCGCGATGTGCGAACCGATCGGCCCCATGCTGTACGGAATCACATACAGGGTGCGCCCACGCATGCAGCCGTCGAACAGCCGCCTGAGCGTTACCTTCATTTCGGCCGGTGCAACCCAGTTGTTATTGGGCCCGGCCTCGTCCTTGGTCTTACTACAGACGAAAGTGCGGTCTTCCATGCGTGCGACGTCGTCAGGATCGGAGCGCGCGAGGAAACTGTTGGGGCGTTTTTTTGAATTCAGGCGGATCAGCGTGCCCGCGTGCACCATGTCATCGCACAGGCAGTCGTATTCCTTTTGCGAGCCGTCGCACCAGTGGATTGCATCGGGTTGAGCAAGTTGCGCGATCTCCCGCACCCAAGCATCCAGTTTCGCGTGGTGTACGTAGTCCGGAAAGTCCAGTGCTGTGGAAATCCGCGCTGCTGTGGCCGTTTGTTTCATTGCTACCTCTTCTCCTCGCGGCAATCCGATTGTTATTACTGATCAGATGCTTACGTTAAAGGTCCACATTGCGTGAACGGAAAAGAGCGTAATTCTACCCGAAATCAGCCGCGGATTACAGCTTCACGTTTTACCTTCAAAAAATTATGTAAATACCATTTAATTCAATGGGCTATGGGCTGGACCGGACGCCGCCGTACGGCGGCAAGCCACAGCATCGCGGCCCCGGTCAGGAGCAGAAATGGCACCGCCAAATGGTTCATCAATTCCCACCCGTGCTGGCTAAACAGCAAGCCGGATGACAGCGAGGCCGCAATCATGGTGACGAAGATCACGAGGTCATTTGCGCCCTGGGCTTTGCCGCGCTCGGATGGCGTATGGCATTCGGTCGGCAGAGTGGCGCCACCGATGAACATGACTAACGACTGATTTCTGGCCGCTGCTCGTAATAGGCGGGGGGCTCAAAATCGTTTACGATTTGCTATTGCTTGCAATGTTCCGCCACGTGCGGCCACCGGAAGAGCAATGACCAAAGGAGAGACCCTATGAAACTGCTGACATTTCGTCCCGCGCGTGCGCGCACTGGCCATTTCGGCGTGCTGCTTTCAGGCAATCGTGTATTGGACGTGAGCGCGCTCGCCGGCCGTAAACTGCCCACGGCCCTGCTCGAATGCATCCAGAAGGGGGATTCCGCGCTCGCAGCGGTCAAAGCTGCCGCCGCAGATGCCGAATCAGCGCTCGCGCGCGGCGAGCAACTGCCGCAGGTTTTCGCCCTCGACGCGGTCACGCTCGAAGCGCCGTTGATACCGGGCAAGATCATGGCCATCGGCAAGAACTATGCGGATCACGCAGCGGAGGGATCCGGTCAGGCCTACAGCCGTGTTGCCGGCTTCGTCAAAGTCTCGAGTTGCGTCGTGCCACACGGCGCCCCCATCCGCAAGCCGGCGTGGACCGAAACCTACGACTACGAAAACGAACTTGCAATCGTGATCGGCCGCGAGTGCCATGACGTCGCGCCCGAGGCGGCCTACGACTGCGTGTTCGGCTACACCATCATGAACGACCTCTCCTGCCGCGAAGTGCAGCAGGCCGAGCGCAAGGAAGGCAACATCTGCATCGGCAAAAATTTCCCGACCGCGGCTCCGCTCGGCCCCTGGATCGTCACCAAGGACGAGATCCCCGACCCGCACAACCTGCGCCTCGTCACGCGCGTCAACGGTGAGGTGCGCCAGGACGGCAATACCGCCAACCAGATCTACCGCATTCCGGCGCAAATCGCGTGGTACTCGCACGCCGGGTTTGAGCCGGGTGACCTGATCTCGAGCGGAACGCCCGCCGGCACTGCGATGGGCTACAAGGGCCCCGGCACGTGGTACCTGCAGCATGGCGACCGCGTCGAATGTGAAATCGAAGGCATCGGCGTGCTCGCCAACACCGTAACCACGCGCAAACGGCGCAGTTGATCAACGCACCGCTTCTTTAACGCTTACCCCGCTTGCGGATCGCGCTTCCAGCGCAGCCATACCCGCATTTTCCTGAAATCCTCGGCATCGAGGCTGTCCGGCAGGATCACCGCACGCTGGTGTTTGCCGCTGTCTATCGCCTTCAGATTCAGGATTGTGAGAAAGTAAGTCACGTAAGTGCTGCCCAGGACTTCGCATTCGAGCCACTCGCCGCACCGGATTTGAATACTGAACCGGTCGTCAGCGGCAATCTCGAACCCGATCACCGCACCCGGCGCGCGCAGCCATGCGGTCTGCCGCACGTCGAACACCAGGTTCACCACCAGAGCAGCAGCCAGGATCGACTGCGCCCACAACGGCAAGCCGGCCAGCACCACCATGGCGATCGCCGCAGCGTGCGCGAGCACCAGAATCGCGGTCAATATCCGCGAAGGCCGCAGAGTGATTTTCACATGATCGAGTTGGCAGATGGGTCGTACAGAATCCGGTCCAGTCTATCAATAAGTACTGCCGCCGGGGGGGAACGGAGAACCCCGGCCGGCAAACTCTTCGAGCATGATGAGTTCCGCGTCGGTATGGTCGACCACCGAAGCGGGCGACGTCGCCCCGTTCTCTATCCATAAAGGCCATTCATGGTGCGTAGTCTGATATTCCACCGTTTGGCCATTCGTCGGAAGCAGGACCACGGCGCCATAGCACAGGCAGAAATAGTTCCTGTTCTCCTCGGCCTGGATGTAGCAGCCGGTACCGCGGATTCTCGCGGTGGCCACCGACGTCGAAATCTGCCGGCTGCCCTTTCCAAAGACCGAAAGCAGACCACCCATCACGATGCGCAGGAAGGTCGCGGCCGAGGTCTTGCCGAAATCGACGCGGCTATCCGCCCTTTGATAGAAGGCATTGTCGCCGAGCACATAGATCGCGTCCGAATTCTGTCCGGTAGATACCGTATCGCCTTGGTGTACCGACGTTCCCTCGTGCGCGGGTTTGCCGTTCACGGACACCTCGCCATGGATGCGACGTATGCCTTGCCGGACTGCTGGTGCGTCGGCCGCGAGCGCCTGGCCGATCAAACCCGTCAGCCCTCCGGCCACGCCGGCACTCAGGCTGTGAAGAAACAAACGACGTGCGATTTTTCCCATGAACTTGAATCCTATCCCATTGTGGAGTTGAACGCGCCGCCGTCGCTTCCAGATCGGCGCGCGTGCGGGCGGTGATCACCACGCTCCCCGATGGGGATATTAATAATGCGACTTGAAGCTTAACCCTCCGCGCGCGGCCAATTCGTCGAGTTCGATGTAAGAACGCTTGGTTTTCTTGTCGACGGTAAACTGCATCTTGCGCACGGATTCGGTGGAGGCGCGCACGGACAATAACTGCAGGCTCTCCTTGACCTCCCATTCGTGAGCCCCCGCGATCCCGGGCGGCGCGTAGATTGCAGTACCGGGGCCGGCGTCGTATTCCTTGCCCTCGAAATCCCGCACGGTGGCGTGCCCGGAGATCACGAAATAGAAAGCTTCGATCGGGTGCCAATGCAGCGGCTCGAGCGTTCCGGCTTCATAAGTCGCGAGCGCGACGCGGACCCGGTCGGTCGGCACTTCCGCGTGTCCGACCAGCCGTTTCAACGTCTGCCCGTCCGTCACGCCAGTCTGCGCTTTCAATGTGCCCGCGTTGATGACCTTTAGCGTGGATTTCACTTCCATCTCCACTTCCCTCTCGCGACAAGAATTCCCCACGGCACTTTACACAGGCGGCGTTGCCTTGTGAAATCGGAAACAGTCCATCCTGCCGGACTTTACCTGGGTGCCGTCTTGTCCGGATGATCCACGCTCATCAGCGCGCGGAACACCAGTACGGGAATCGAAGCCCGATGCAGCACGCGGCTCGATTCGTTTCTCAGAATCAGCGCGGCCAACCCTTTGCGATGACGGGCGGTCATCACAATCAGATCGCAGGCACGCGCATTGGCAGTATTGACAATGGCGTCGTAGGGCCGGTCATTGGTTGCAACCACGGTGTCACACGGCACTCCGGCCGCATCCGCCGTCTTTTGCACGAACGCCAGGAACTTGTCGGCCCGGGCGCGCGCTTCTTCTTCCGCCTGATCCTGCATCGACGGGTTGAACGAGCTTTCTTCCGCCATCGCCAGGCGAAAATCCGGCATCACGTGTATCCCGGTGACTTTCGAACCGCAAAGTTTTGCCAGCTCGATGCCGCGCTCGATGGCCCGTTCGGAGTGTTCGGAACCGTCCGTGGGCATCAGTATGTGTTTGAACATGGCCACCTCCTCATGATGTGGATTTCCGCGCAAGCTTCCACCTACCGCGTGCCGCCGTCAAGCGGCCTGCTGAACAGCCCCTGTAATCACCCCGCAAGGCGTATGGATACTGACCTTGCGGTCGCGGGGCTCAGTCGCCCTCGAATTCGCACAGGGCAAACACCTGCTGGCCGTGTTTTTCCAGCCGCTTGCGCCCTCCCAGGTCGGGAAGATCGATCACAAAGCAGCATTCGACGATCTTGCCGCTCATTTTTTCGATGAGTTTTACGGCGGCCTCGGCGGTCCCGCCGGTGGCAATCAGATCGTCCACGAGCAGTATCCGGTCGCCTTGCGAGATGGCATCGACGTGCATTTCGATGCGGTCCGACCCGTATTCCAGTTCGTAGTCGTGCCCGATCGTTTCGGCCGGCAGCTTGCCCTTCTTGCGTATCGGCACAAATCCCACGCCCAACTGAAACGCCAGCGCCGCGCCGACTATGAATCCCCGTGATTCAATCGCCGCAATCTTGTCTATCCTGGATCCCGCGTAGCGGTTCACCAATTCATTGATGGTGATGCGAAAACCCACCGGGTCTTTCAACAATGTCGTGATATCCCTGAACATCACCCCCTTCTTGGGGTAATGCGGTACGGTGCGGATAAGTGATTTGATCGTCATGGGATTGCTTCCCGGTGGTTATTGATTTTTCAGCAGGCGGCCGGCGACGGCATCCAGTTTCGCCACCAATTCCGGATCGCGAGCCTCAGGGGCGGTAATCAAGGCATGCTCCAGCGCGGTTCGGCAACCGCACTGGCGCGCAGTTGCATCATCGCGCAGTCTGGGAGCGAGGCGCTTGATCAAGCCTCTCGCCTTGTCCGCGTTGGCGAGCAGGACCTTGATGATCGCGTCCACCGTCACGTCGTCATGATTCGGGTGCCAGCAATCATAATCGGTCACCATGGCGATGGTGGCGTAGCACAGCTCGGCCTCGCGGGCGAGCTTGGCCTCGGGCATGTTGGTCATGCCGACCACATCGCAATTCCAGGTGCGGTAGAGTTCCGACTCCGCCAGAGTCGAAAACTGCGGGCCTTCCATCACGATATAGGTGCCGCCCCGGGCAACGTCGACGCCGGCCGCGCGCGCCGCAAGCTCCACGTGATCGCCAAGCCGCGCGCAAACCGGATGGGCCATCGACACATGCGCCACGAGCCCTGTGCCGAAAAAGCTTTTCTCCCGGGCGAACGTGCGGTCGATAAACTGGTCAACGATCACGAACTTTCCGGGCTGCAAATGCTCACGCAGCGATCCGACTGCGCTCACCGAGATGACATCCGTGACACCGGCGCGCTTGAGCGCGTCGATATTGGCGCGAAAATTGATTTCGGTCGGCGGCACGCGATGGCCGCGGCCATGGCGCGGCAAAAACACCATTTCCTGACCCGCCAGCTCTCCCATCAGCAATTCATCTGACGGTTCGCCGAAAGGAGAAGTCACTTTTTGCCAGCGCTTGTTGACGAGACCGTCAATGTCGTAGACGCCGCTGCCGCCAATGATACCGAGCACGTGCCGCTGGTTTGCCAAACTCATATCAAAACATCCCTTGCCATGACCGTAAACCGGCTATCGAAGCCAGTCCCGCATCCCGATAATCATGCGCCATAGAGCCAAGGTGCGGATAATATCAGCTATCGTTCTTGGCCCGGCGCATTGCCATTATAATAATGCCTGTTATGCATCCGTGAAAACACGCCCAGGAGTCATGCGATGGCCGATACCGAAGGCAGCAAAGATACCAAGGACTACTTTCTCGATGTTCCCGCGAGCCACGAAGGCTTCTTCCTCAAGGGCGCGCACCAGCTCGACTGGGGCATGCGCAATCGCCTCGCGCGCATTTTCCGTCCCGCCAGCGGACGTACGGTCATGCTGGCGATCGACCACGGCTACTTCCTTGGCCCCACCTCGGGCCTCGAGCGCATCGACCAGACGATCCTGCCGCTGCTGCAGTACGCCGATGCCCTGATGTGCACGCGCGGCATTCTGCGCTCGACGATTCCGGCTGCGTTCGGCAACGGTGTGGTCATGCGATCAAGCGGCGGCCCGAGCACGCTCAAGGAATTGTCGAACGAGCGCATTGCCGTGGACATCGACGACGCGGTGCGGATGAACGTGTCCGCGATGGCCGTGCAGGTGTTCATTGGCGGCGAGTTCGAAACGCAGTCGGTGCATAACATGACCCAGCTCGTCGATATGGGATTGCGCTGCGGCGTTCCCACGCTGGGTGTGACGGCCGTGGGCAAGAACCTCACGCGCGATGCACGTTACCTCGGGTTGGCCACGCGGATCTGCGCGGAACTTGGCGCGCAGGTGGTCAAGACTTACTACTGCGCCGTAGGCTTCGAGACGGTGACGGCAGGCTGCCCGGTGCCGATCGTCATGGCCGGCGGCACAAAATTGCCGGAACTCGAAGCACTGACGATGGCGTACAACGCCGTCACCCAGGGCGCGGCGGGAGTCGACATGGGCCGCAACATCTTCCAGTCAGACGCGCCGGTGGCGATGATCCAGGCAGTTGGCAAGGTCGTGCACGAACTGTTGAAGCCCAAGCAGGCCTACGACTGCTATCTCACGCTCAAGAGCGAACAGGCGAAAGCCGGGAAGTAGGCTCAAAGGAGAACGAATCATGACATCTACCAGCAACTCGTCGCTCAAGGTACAGCACCTGGAAGGGACCGATTGGCAGAAGACCCGCAGCTTTTCCCCCGCGGTAATTACGGAGGGCGGACGGATCGTCTGGCTGGCCGGTCAAACGACCCTCGTGGACTTGGATGGCAACAACATCGCGGGCAACTTTGAAGCGCAGGCCCGTACCGTGTTCGCATTGCTTGATCGAACGCTTAAGCGCGCCGGCGGCTCGCTCGCGAACATGGTGACGATGACGGTGTTCATTAATGATCCGCGCAACGGCGACCGCCTGGTCGAAATCCGGGGCGAGTTTTTTCCCGGTGGGCAGTCGCCCGGGAGCGCACTGGTGACTATTTCAAATTTCGCGCGACCGGGTTGCGTGATCGAGATTCAGGGCGTGGCCGTTATTTAGTGTCGCTACACGCAAACCGATTGCATCTAACCACTGACTGAACCACTGATAAATGAGCCTGGGAACCCTACTCGCCAATCTGTCCCGTTTCGGCCTGATCCGGTTCGCCGGCGAAGATGCACAGCAGTTTCTCAACGGGCAGTTGAGTTGCGATGTCACCAGTCTTGAACCACTGCACGCCTGCTACGGCAGCTACAGTACGCCGAAAGGCAGAATGCTCGCGACCGTCCTGTTATGGCGGGACGCGACCGGATTTTTCATGCAACTGCCGCGCAGCGTGCGCGAGACGACGCAGAAGCGGCTGTCGATGTATATCCTGCGCTCCAAAGTCAAAGCAGAGGATGCGAGCGACGCGCATGTTCTGTTCGGAGTCGCGGGCAAGGATGCCAGCGCCATCCTCAAGCCCCTGTTTGCCGAACTGCCTGCCGAGCCGCTGGCGCTTACCAGTGCCGAGGGCGCGAGCGTGCTGAGACTATCTGCCGACCGCTATCAGATCATCGCCTTGCCGGGACGCGCGGTGGCGTTGCGGGATGCCATCGCCAAACACGCAACGCTGGTCGGGCCTGCGGTGTGGGATTGGCTGGACATCAGGGCCGGCATCCCGTTCATCACGCCTGCGACTCAGGAGCAACTGGTGCCGCAGATGGCGAACCTGGACCTGATCGGCGGCGTAAGTTTCAGCAAGGGGTGCTATCCCGGCCAGGAGATTGTCGCACGCATGCATTACCTCGGCCGGCTCAAACAGCGCATGTACCTGGCCAATATTGAAGGGGCTGAATGGCCGCAGCCGGGTGACAAGCTATATAGCGCTGATATGGGTGAGCAGGCGGGCGGGATGATCGTAAGCGCAGCGCCCTCCCCCGACGGCGGCTATGACGTGCTGGCCGCGGTCCAGATCGAGAGCGTCAAGGGCGGCAATGTGCATTGGAAGTCATTGCACGGACCGCTGCTCAAGTTCAGCGAGCTGCCGTATAAATTTTGACCGCGATGCGATCACTCGACCCGTACAATCAGGACACTGGATCAAATGTCATATTCATACTATATTTATTACCGCGTCGATCCGGCGCAGGCCGAAACGGCCAAACTGCGGATCAAACAGCTGCTGGCTGCGGTAGCAAAGTCCACTGGAATCGCAGGCCGGCTGATGACCAAACGCGGTGAACCTAATCTCTGGATGGAAGTCTATGAAGGGATCGCCGACGAGGCAAAATTTGAATGGGAACTTGCGGCAGCCGTTAACCAGTGCCAGGCCGCCGCGTTTTTGCAGGCCGGTGGCGGACGTCATATTGAATGTTTTGGAACTTAACCCCCTCACCCTTCACCAATCACCAATCACCAGTTCATGTGCCTGATCCTGATTGCGCACAAGGTGCATCCGGGCTATCCGCTGGTAATCGCGGCGAACCGCGATGAGGCCTACGCCCGCCCCACCGCGCCCGCGGCATTCTGGGACGACCACCCGCAGATTTATGGCGGGCGCGACCTGGAAAAAGGCGGCACCTGGCTGGGGATTACGCGCGAGGGCAAGATCGCGGCAGTCACCAATTTCCGCGACGGCTACGCGGTAAAGAACAGCACGCGTTCGCGCGGCGAACTGGTCAGCAATTTCCTGCGCAGTAGCCAGCAGGCAGCGGAATACGTGCGCCGGGTCAGCCGTGAAGCCCTTGCATACAACGGTTTTAACCTGATTGCGGGCGATCTCGACGAACTGTATTACCTGTCGAATCGCGGCAGCCACGTCGCCGCGATTGCGCCGGGCATACACGGCCTGAGCAATCATCTGCTCAATACGCCGTGGCCCAAAGTTGAACGGGGCAAGAAAATCCTCGCCGAGTTGTTGCGGCATGAGACGCAGGAATTAGTCGATGGATTGTTTGCAATGCTTGCGGACCGATCGATTGCGCCCGACGACGCGCTGCCCGACACCGGCATCGGATTGCCCCGGGAACGCGCGCGGTCTCCCGCCTTCATCATTTCGCCTGCCTACGGTACCCGCTCGTCGAGCGTGGTGCTGGTCGATAATCACGGGCAGGTGATTTTCGTCGAACGCAGCTTTGGCGAGCGCGGCAGGCCCGGCAAGTCCGTGACCGGCCGATTTGCGCTGGAAACGGTGCCTACTCCGGCTTCGGCTTGATCAGCGCGAGCCGCATGGAGCGATGGGGTATCCCCGCCTCCATGAATACGCCGCTTTCGACTTCGAAACCGAACCGCGCGTAGAACGCGAGCGCGTGTGTCTGCGCGTGGAGCGCGACGCTGGCGTGCCCCGCATCGATCGCGGCGGCGATCAGCGTGTTGAGTATTGCGCTGCCGACTCCTTTGCGGCGCCAATGTTTGACGACCGCCATGCGCCCGATATGCCCGTCCGGCAGCAGACGTCCAGTCCCGATTGCTTCACCCGTCGTTGTTCGCGCGAGCGCGTGCGTGCATTGCTCGTCCAGGCCGTCCCACTCGAGTTCCTCAGGGACCTCTTGCTCGTCAACGAAAACGGCTGTGCGGATCGCGCGCAACACTTCGCCGGCGCCATGCCAGCAGACACACTCGACCGTAAATTGAGAAGGACACGTCATCGCCATGAATTATAATGATGCACTCGGCGAACGCCACCTTGCGGAATACGACTCGATGCAAAGCCTGTGGAACGACCAGGAAGCGGCCGGTTATAAGAGCGATCTGGCGCTGCGCGTCTATACCTCGCGCCTGCTCGGCCGCGACAAGTCGCTGGTGCAGCACGGTGGCGGCAATACCTCAGTCAGGCTTCGCGAGCGCAATCTCGTCGGCGACGTGGAAGAGATACTCTACGTCAAAGGCAGCGGCAGAGACCTCGAGTGCGTCGATGAAGCCGGCTTTGTGCCGATGCGCCTCGCGCATCTGGTCAGGCTCACACAGCTCAAGGCGCTGAGCGATCCGCAACTGGTCAACGAGTTGCTGACGCAGCGGACTTGCGCCACGGCGCCGGCGCCGTCGGTCGAAACCCTCCTGCACGCGCTGCTGCCGCACAAATATGTCGATCACACCCATGCCGGCGCCGTGCTCGCGGTAAGCAACACCGTTGATGGCGACAGGCGCATCGCCGAAATATACGGCGATGAGGTTGTCATCATTCCCTACGTCATGCCGGGCTTCGATCTTGCGCGCTTGTGCGCCGAGCTGTTTCCGCGGCACTCCGGGAAGAACACCATCGGCATGGTGTTGCTGAAGCACGGTATCTTCTCGTTCGGCGCGACCGCCAGGGAGTCCTATGAGCGCATGGTCCGGCTGGTCGACCGCGCCGAGCGCTATCTCGCGCGACACGATGCGTGGGATCTCAAGCCGGTGGCGAAGCAGGTTGGCGGGTCCCCGCAGCGCGCCGAAATTGCGGCGTTGCGGCAGAGTATTTCGCGTTGCGCCGGCAATCCGCTGGTAATGACGACACATCAGGATGCGCGCACGGTGTCGTTCGTGGCGCGTAACGATATCGCGACGATGTCGCAACAGGGCCCGGTGACGCCGGATCACGTGATCCGCACCAAACGCCTGCCGATGCTGGGACGCGATGTGGAAGCCTACGCCAAGTCGTACCGCGCCTATTTCGAACGACACGCGCCGCACGCGAAGGAAACCAAGCACATGCTCGATCCGGCGCCGCGCGTGGTGCTCGACCCTGGCCTCGGGATGTGCACGGTCGGGCGCTCGGCGCAAGACGCCATGATCGCCGCGGAGCTCTATCGCCACAGCATGGACGTGATCGAGCGTGCCATGCGGCTCGGTGGCTACGATGCCCTGCCGGCACGCGCTATTTTTGATGTCGAATACTGGGACCTCGAACAGGCCAAGCTAAGCACGGCCGGCACGCCACCACTGTTCGCCGGTGAAGTCGCGCTCGTCACCGGTGCTGCATCCGGCATCGGCCGGGCCTGCGTCGAAGCGCTGCTGGCACGCGGCGCCGCGGTTATCGGGCTGGATATCGACAGCCGCATCGATACGTTGCACCAGCGCCCGGATTTTCTCGGCCTGCGCTGCAATGTCACTGAGCAAACCGAGGTCGTTGCGGCGCTCGAAAGCGTAACACGCGCCTTTGGCGGGCTCGACATGCTGATCCTGAGTGCGGGTGTATTCCCCGGCGGCGCCGCTATTGCCGCGCTCGACGGCGAGACGTGGCGCAAAGTGATGAATGTCAATCTCGACGCCAATCTGTTGCTGTTGCGCGAATGCCACCCACTGCTCAAGCTCGCACCGTGCGGTGGCCGCGTCGTCGTGATCGGCTCGAAGAATGTGCCGGCCCCCGGGCCCGGCGCTGCAGCCTACTCCGCCTCGAAGGCAGCGCTGACCCAGCTCGCGCGTGTCGCCGCGCTCGAATGGGGCGCCGACAATATCCGCATCAACACGCTGCACCCGCATGCGGTATTCGACACCGGTATCTGGAGCGACGAAGTACTGGCCGGGCGCGCGGCGCATTACCGGATGAGCGTCGAGGAATACAAGCGGAACAACGTGCTCAAGACCGAGCTCACCAGCCATGATGTCGCTGAGCTTGCGGCGGAAATGTGCGGCCCGCTGTTTGCCAAAACCACCGGCGCCCAGTTGCCGATCGACGGTGGAAACGAGCGTGTGATCTGATGCCGGCGGACCTGAAAAGCAAGGTCGAGACACTGCGCTGGCGCGACGGCCGGCTGGAAATGATCGACCAGCGCGTGCTGCCGTCCGAGCTGCGCTACCTGCCGTACGATTCCGCCGCCGGCGTTGCCGAAGGCATCCGCAGCATGGTGGTGCGCGGCGCTCCCGCCATCGGGTGCGCCGCAGCCTACGGCGTTGCGCTCGAAGCGCTGCGTCTGCAGCAGGCGGCAGCGCTTGAATTCAGCGCTGAACTCGAAGCCGGATTTGCGGTGCTGGCTGCAAGCCGTCCTACCGCCGTCAACCTGTTCTGGGCGCTCGATCGCATGCGCCGGGCCTGGCAGAATTGCAGCGGCAGTACGCCGGCGCGAACCGCATCCATGCTGCTCGCCGAAGCGCACACGATCTGCGCCGCTGATATCGAAACCAACCGCCGCATGGGACAACAGGGTGCTGCACTGATCAAGGATGGCGCACGCGTGCTCACGCACTGCAATGCCGGCGCGCTCGCCACCGCTGGTTACGGTACGGCGCTCGGCGTTATACGCGCGGCAATCGAGGCAGGCAAGAAAGTGAGTGTGTTTGCGGACGAGACCCGGCCATTCCTGCAGGGCGCGCGTCTTACCGCGTGGGAGCTGGCACAGGACGATATTCCAGTGACTTTGATTGCCGATAACGCGGCAGGATTCCTGATGAGCCGGGGCGAGATCGATTGCGTGGTGGTCGGCGCCGACCGCGTCGCGGCCAATGGCGATGTCGCAAACAAGATCGGCACTTATTCAGTGGCGGTACTGGCGCAACGGCACAGTATTCCGTTCTACGTCGCAGCGCCGTTATCGACGATCGACGCCACCATCGCCAGCGGGGCCGACATTCCGATCGAGGAGCGCAGTGCGGATGAAGTCAGAGGTTATGGCGCGATGCGCTGGGCGCCGGAACAGGTTGCGGTACGCAATCCCGTATTCGACGTGACGCCGGCTGAATTGGTTACCGGCCTGATTACGGAGAGGGCAGTCGTGATGGCGCCCGATGCCGGCAAAATCAGAAAGCTGCTGAGCGCGGACTAGATCGTCAGGCCGCCGCTGACTTCGATCACTGCGCCGTTGATGTAGCTTGCCTCGTCGGAGGCGAGCCACGCAAACGTGTTGGCAACTTCCTCAGGCCTGCCGAGGCGGCCGAGCGGAACTTTTTCTTCGAGCGCGCGCAACACGCGCTCCGGAATCGTGCCGAGGATGCTGGTCGTAATAAAGCCGGGACACACGGCATTGGCGCGGATGCCTTTGCGGCCGAGTTCGCGCGCCCAGGTCTTGACCATGGCGATCACGCCCGATTTGCTCGCCGCGTAATTGGTCTGGCCAAAATTGCCGTGCAGGCCGACGATAGACGACGAGTTGAGGATGACGCCAGATTGCTGTGCGAGCATGGTGTTGACGACCGCCTTGGTGCAGTTGAAAACGCCCTTCAGATTGATTTCGATCACGCTGTCGAATTGATCCTCGCTCATGTTCTTGATCTGGGCGTCTGCCACAATGCCGGCATTGTTGACGAGGCAATCGACGCGGCCCCACCCGGCCACCGTCGCCGCCACCATGCCCTCGAGCGACTTGATGTCACGCACGTCGGCAACGTATCCCATGGCATCGCCGCGGGTTTCCTTGCACATCTCGACGGTTTCCCTGATTCGCTCCAGACTCAGGTCGCAGACCACCACTTTGGCGCCTTCGGTGGCAAATTTAACCGCGGTTGCCTGCCCGATGCCGCGTCCGGCGCCGGTAATGATCGCTACTTTGTCCTGGAGTTTCATCGACCGCCTTTACCGATAATCTAAGAGCTTAGCGCTTTGGTTGCGGCGCACAATCGACGCAATTCTAGTGCACCGCACAATGACTTCGCAATAGATTCGTAATTGGGTGGAGTATTCCGTTGGTCGAATCCGTATCCGGGTTAGTCTTGGAGATCTAAATGGGATACCAATTGATAGTGTATATTTAATAATACAATGAATCAATTAGTTATTAATCATATCTAATGTTTTTTATAGATACTATTCCTGATCCAGGCGCCGCTGGCTGAAAAATACCCTGAGCCTGGCACTGCACTCCTCGGCGAGCACACCCGGCACAACGGTCGCATGATGGTTGAGTCTGGAGTCCACGAACAAGTCGACCACGCTACCGCAGGCCCCGGTTTTTGGGTCGGCTGCACCATAAACCACACGTCCAATCCGGGCGTGCATGATAGCGCCGGCGCACATGACGCAGGGTTCCAGCGTCACGTAGATTTCACATCCGACCAATCGGTAATTGCCGGTTCTGGCTGCTGCATCCCGCATTGCAACAACCTCGGCATGAGCGCTAGGATCCCGCGCTGTTATCGGCTGATTGCAGCCCCGACCGATGATGACGCCGTCCCGGACCACCACCGCGCCAACCGGCACTTCGCCGAGGGCCTCGGCCTGCTGCGCCAGCGCCAGCGCCTCGCGCATGAAATGATCGTCGGACATGAAAAAACTCAGAGAAAAAGTTCCGTCGTTACAGGGTCCGCGCGGACGCGACCGCCGCGCGCACCTGCTCGATGCCGGTCGGATCGTCGAGCGTCGTCAGATCGCCGGGGTCACGGCCTTCGGCAATCGCCTGGATGCTGCGGCGCAGAACCTTGCCTGAGCGTGTCTTCGGCAAAAGCGACACAAAGTACACTCGTGCCGGGCGGCCGATCGCGCCGAGCGCCTTGTCGACGACATCAAAGACTTCCTGCTCCAGCGCCTGCCGCCCTGCAGCGGTTGCCACCTTGGTTGCATCTTTGACCACCGCGAACGCCATCGGCACTTGTCCTTTGAGTTGATCGCTGACGCCAACCACTGCGACCTCGGCAATGTTCGGATGTCCGCTGACGGCTTCCTCGATTTCGCGCGTGCCCAGTCGGTGACCCGCAACGTTGATCACGTCATCGGTGCGGCCGAGGATGAAGTAGTAGCCGTCGTCATCGCGGATACCCCAGTCGAACGTGGTATAGATCTGCCGCCCCTTGAAGCTCGTAAAATAAGTTTCCACGAAGCGTTCGTCCTGCCCCCATACCGTGGTCATGCACCCCGGCGGCAGCGGCGGCACGACGGTCACTACGCCCTTCTCGTTGGCGCCGACCTCTTGTCCGGTGGCCTCGTGCAACAGCCTGACGTCGTAGCCGTAAGCCGGGAAGCTCGGGCTGCCGAATTTGGTCGGCGTCGCCTCCACGCCGGGCATGCTCGACAGAATCGCCCAGCCGGTTTCGGTCTGCCAGTAGTGGTCGATGACCGGCACCCTGAGTGCCTCCGAGATCCAGCGCGCGGTCGGCTCATCCAGCGGCTCTCCGGCCAGGAACAGGTTGCGCAGCGAACTGACGTCATATTTCCTCAGATACGCGGGGTCCTGTTTCTTCAGCACGCGGATCGCGGTCGGCGACGAAAACATTACCGTCACCCTGTTTTCGGCGACGATCTTCCACCAGATGCCCGGATCGGGCCGGATCGGCAGGCCCTCATACATCACACTCGCCATACCGTAGATCAGCGGGCCGTACACGATATAGGAGTGCCCGACCACCCAGCCGATGTCGGACGTCGTGAGCATGGTCTCGCCGGGCCTGCCGTCGTAGATGTATTTCATCGATGCCGCCAGCGCGACTGCATAGCCGCCGGTGTCGCGCTGCACCCCTTTTGGCTTGCCGGTGGTGCCGGAGGTATAAAGGATGTAGGACGGCTCGCTGGCTTCGAGCCACGTCACCGGCACCTGCGCCGACAAGTGTTTTTCGCGCAGCGTCGCGTAATCGAGGTCACGCCCCGCCGTAAGCTTGAAGTCCGGGTCGATGCCGCGGTTGACGATCACCACCTGCCGCGGCGGGTGCTGCGACAGCCGGATTGCCTCTTCGACCAGCCCCAGGTACGGTATCGACTTGCCGCCGCGCATGCCTGCGTCGGCGGTAAACATCAGCTTGGGCTTGGCGTCGTCGATACGGGAAGCGAGGCTGTGCGAAGCGAAGCCGCCGAACACTACCGAATGGATCGCGCCGAGCCGCGCGCATGCGAGCATCGCGAACACCGCCTCCGGTATCATCGGCATGTAGATCAGGATGCGGTCGCCTTTGACTACGCCTTGCTCTCTCAGTACCGCGGCGCAGCGGTTGACCTCGGTGTGAAGCTCGCGGAACGTGTAGGTGCGGTTATTGCCGGTCTCAGTAGAGATAAAAATCAGCGCGCTTTGATCGGCCCTATCCGTGAGATGCCGGTCGACGGCGTTGTGGCAAAGATTAGTTTCGCCGCCAACAAACCATTTGGCGAACGGCGGCCGGCTGTAATCGAGCACTTTGCCGAAAGGCTTGTGCCAATCGATCAGACCGGCCTGCTCGCCCCAGAACGCCTCGGGCTCCTCGATCGAGCGGCGGTGAAATTCCCTGTAAGTTGCCATCTGCCTCCCCATTGCCCATGCTGAAGGAACTCCTTCCCCCTTGACGGGGGAAGGTTGGGATGGGGGTGAAAATGTTGCGAGTCACGGTACGTCGCACCCCCACCCTAGACCTCCCCCCTCAAGGGGGAGGGAATCGGCTGTTCTGACGCTGTAAGATTAACGCTGCCCAGTTTCGACTACAACCCTGCCGCGTGATTGCTGTTTGAGCATTTTCTCGAAAATTCCCGGCAGCTGATCCAGCGTAACGGTTTGCGCGATGTCCTTGAGATGTCGCGGCTTCAAGTCGGTTGCAAGGCGCTCCCAGACCCGGCGCCGGATCGGCATCGGCGTAGAGGCGGAATCGATGCCGATCAGGCGCACTCCGCGCAATATGAAAGGCAGTACCGTGGTATGCAATTCCAGGCCGCCAGCATTGCCGAAGCTCGCGATCACGCCGTGTTGCTGCATGGTGCGAGTCAACGCGGCAAGTTGTTCGCCGCCGACTGAATCGAACGCCGCCGCCCACACTCCTTTTTCCAGCGGACGGGTTGCCGCCGCCAGCACCTCCCTGCCCAGTACTTCGCCGGCGCCGATGCGCTTCAGGTAATCGTGCTCGGCGGCTTTGCCGGTGACCGCAGTCACTTTGTAGCCGAGTTGCGCCAGCATGTCGATCGCAAGGCTCGCGCAGCCGCCGGTCGCGCCGTTCACCAGCACCTTGCCGTTGCCGGGCGCCATGCCATTATGCTCGAGCAGATGGATGGCCAGCGCTGACGTGTAGCCGGCGGTGCCGATCGCCATCGCATCGAACAGCGTCAGGCCCGGCGGCAGCGGCACCACCCAATCTGCCCGCACTCGCATCATTCCGGCATAGCCGCCATCGTGCGCCATCCCAAGGTCGTAACTGGTGCAAATCACCTCGTCGCCAGCCTTGAAGCGGTTGTCGCTCGAAGACACCACGGTGCCGCTGGAATCGATCCCCCCCACACACGGATACCGCCGCACGATCTTGCCGGCACCGGTAGCGGTGAGTGCATCCTTGAAGTTGACGCTCGAGTATGCGCTTCTGATCACCACTTCCCCGGCATCGAGTTCGTCGAGCGTCATCTCGACCAGACGGCCTTTACCCTTGCCGTTTTCCTCGAAGATGCGGTATGCGTTGAATCGCTCCATTCTGATTCTCCCTACGCAAGATGCGGTTCGCTGAGATAATCGTGAGTCTGCATTTCAGTCAGCCGGCTGATAACGCGCTGAAATTGATCGGCCCCCCCGGCATAAGGATAAAGGTCGGCGGGCTGTGCCGCCGCGGAGGCGATGAGCTTGACGCGCCGGTCGTAGAACTCGTCGATGAGCCAGGTAAAGCGGCGCACGATGTCGGCGTCATCGGCATCGAAAACGGGTATGCCGGAAATCATTACCGTGTGATAGCGGCGCGCGAGCTCGATGTAATCGGCTTTGCCGCGCGGCCCGTCGCACAGTTCGTTGAAATCAAACCACGCGACGCCGCGCACGTGCCGCCGCGCATTGATGATACGGCCTTCGATCTCGAGGCCGGAGGCATCCGCCGACTCGTGGCGCGCAATATTCATGAATGCCTGCTCGAGCCGCTGATCGGCATGACCGTCGACGTGGTACACGCCGGCGCGTTCAAGCTCACGCAGGCGGTAATCGATGCCGCCGTCCAGTTCGACGACGGCAAGATTGCGCTTGATCAACTCGATCGCAGGCAGGAACCGGGAGCGCTGCAGGCCATCCCGGTAGAGTTCGTCCGGATGCTGGTTCGAGGTGGTCGCCAGCACCACCCCTTGCTCGAACAGTCCTTCGAGCAGCCGTTTCATCAGCATCGCATCGGTGATGTCGGTAATGTGGAATTCATCGAAGCATATCAAGCGCGCCTCCCGCGCGATTTCCCGCGCAATGATCAGCAGTGGATCTGCTTCGCCCTGGTAGCGCGTCAGACCCTGGTGGATCTCCTGCATGAAGCGGTGAAAATGTATGCGCCGTTTGCGCGTAATCGGTGCGCAGTTGAAAAAACTGTCCATCAGGAAACTCTTGCCGCGGCCTACCTCGCCCCACAGATAGACTCCCGCTACGGACGGCCTGCCCGCGAGCAACCGGAAGATCGAAGCGCCGGGCCGCTCGAGCGCCGTCAGGTCATCATGGAGGCGCTGAAAATGCTGCAGGGCCAGAACCTGCTGCGCATCGAGCTCGAAGCCATGCTCGAGCCCGTGGCGGCGTATCCAGGCGACGACAGCGGATCCGTCCTCGAGAAAAGCAAAATGGCCGTAGCGGTTGGCGCCGCCCGCGCGGGTATCGTCGTTCACAGGATCAAAGCACGCTGGCCGAGACAGTTACGGAACTTTGACTTCGACTAACATGCTGGTTCTACTTTCGAACGCCGTTGCTGACGACAAATCATCGGCGTGCGACGCGGCGTCCGGCGCGCGCACACCGATCCTTCCACGACCGGATTGACAATCTCGATCTACCGTTTGCCGATTTTCGCCTACTTGCGTTTGTCCATCGGCACGAACTGACGCTCGGCGTGGCCGGTGTAGAGCTGGCGCGGCCGTCCGATCTTCTGATCGGGATCCGAAATCATCTCCGCCCACTGCGCAATCCAGCCGACGGTGCGCGCAAGCGCGAAAATCGCCGTGAACATGCCGACCGGAATGCCAAGCGCCTTGTAAACGATGCCCGAATAGAAATCCACGTTGGGGTAGAGTTTGCGGCTCACGAAGTACTCGTCCTCGAGCGCGATCTTCTCGAGCGCCATCGCCAGCTTGAATAGCTTGTCGTCTTTCAGACCGAGCTCATCGAGCACTTCGTGGCAGGTCGTCTGGATCAGCTTGGCGCGCGGATCGTAGTGCTTGTAGACACGATGCCCGAAGCCGTAGAGCACGGCGCTGTCGTTCTTGTCCTTGACGCGCGCGATGTATTTTCCGATATTGGAAACGTCCCCGATCTGCGCGAGCATGTTGAGCACCGCTTCATTGGCGCCACCGTGCGCCGGACCCCACAGGCTGGCGACTCCCGCGGCCATGCACGCGAACGGGTTGGCGCCCGACGAGCCGGCGAGCCGCACCGTCGAGGTCGAGGCGTTCTGTTCGTGGTCGGCGTGCAGGATCAGAATGCGGTCCAGCGCCCGCGACAGCACGGGGTTCGGCTTGTACTCCTCGCAGGGCGTGCCGAACATCATGTACAGGAAGTTCTCGACGTAGGACAGCGAGTTCCTGGGGTACATGAACGGCTGCCCCATGTTGTACTTGTAGCACATCGCCGTGATCGTCGGGACCTTGGCGATCAGGCGGAATGCCGAGATCTCGCGGTGGTGCGGGTCATTGATGTCGAGCGAGTCGTGATAGAACGCGGACAGCGCCCCGATCACCCCGCACATTACCGCCATCGGGTGCGCGTCACGGCGGAAGCCGGAATAGAAGCGCACGAGCTGCTCGTGCACCATGGTGTGTTTGCCGACAGTCGAGACGAATTTTTCATTTTGCTGCCGGTTGGGCAGTTCGCCGTTGAGAATCAGGTAGGCGACTTCAAGAAAATCGCAATGCTCGGCGAGATGCTCGATCGGGTAGCCGCGATACATCAATATGCCCTTGTCGCCGTCGATATAAGTGATTTTCGAAACGCAGCTTCCAGTGGACATGAAACCGGGATCGAAGGTGAACTTCCCGGTCTTGCTGTAGAGCGGCCGGATATCGATGACATCAGGCCCCACCGTGCCGGCGTTGATCGGGAAATCAGCCGACGGCGTACCGTCAGTGAAAGACAGCGTTGCGAGCTTCTCAGCCATCATATTCTCCTTGTTTGCGGGAACTTGTCGTGATGATAATTATACGTGAATCGTGCGCGGCTGGACGACCTCAGACCGCGCGCAGCAGTTGCAGAATGTCGTCATGACGCCGGTCCGGGGAGGCAGCCCGCCCCATCACCAGGTCAAGCAAATCATTGTCTTGAAATGCCAATAGTTCGCGGTAGCGGTCCAGCTGCCCGGGATCGAGCGCGCGCAGATGCCGCTCGTTGAATTTTTCCAGTACCAGGTCGAGCTCCAGCAATCCCCGCCGGCAATGCCACCTGATTTTGTCCAGTTCAGCCATGCTGGCCTAGACGGGGCGCTTGGACATAGGGGTATGGGCAGATTTTGCTATCAGGCGCCCGAGCCACCTATATCACGGCTTGCTTGGGAGCGGCATTTTTACTGTTTGAGCTTACCAGCAAATGCGGTGTCATAGAAGAGCGTCCGTCATCCAACGGTCCCGGCCGCAGCGATATCTAAACCGACTCTGACCTAGATCAAATGATACCCATGGCGTTTATGCTGGTATATTTGGTACTACTTCGTGTCCGCATGCCATCTGTTTTCTAACTCGTTCCCGGGAGCAATCCAATATGAAACGTCCAGTTCGCGTTGCCGTGACCGGCGCCGCCGGCCAGATCGGCTACAGTCTGCTGTTCCGCATCGCATCGGGTGAAATGCTCGGCAAGGATCAGCCGGTGATCCTGCAATTGCTGGAGATTCCCGATGAAAGGGCGCAGAAGGCGCTGCGGGGCGTGATGATGGAACTCGACGACTGCGCCTTCCCCCTGCTCGAGGGCATGGTCCCGGCCAGCGATCCGCAAATCGCTTTCAAGGATGCCGAGTTTGCGCTGCTCGTCGGAGCGCGGCCGCGCGGACCCGGCATGGAACGCAAAGATCTGCTCGAAGCCAACGGCAAGATTTTTGGCCCGCAGGGCAAAGCGTTGAGCGACGTCGCAAGCCGCGACGTGAAGGTGCTGGTCGTTGGCAACCCGGCCAACACGAATTGCCTGATCGCGATGAAAAACGCGCCTAGCCTCAAACCCGCCCAATTTACCTCGATGATGCGGCTCGACCATAACCGGTCGCTGACACAGATCGCACAGAAAACGGGCACCCCGGTGGCCGGTGTGAAGAAAATGTCCGTGTGGGGCAATCACTCGGCGACACAATACCCCGACCTGTTCCACGCCGAGACCGGGGGCAAGAAAGTCTGGCCGCTGATCAACGACCAGGTCTGGCTCGAGAATACGTTCATCCCGGTGATTCAGAAGCGCGGCGCGGCAATCATCGATGCGCGGGGCCTGTCTTCAGCCGCCAGTGCCGCCAACGCCGCGATGGACCATATGCGCAACTGGGTCTACGGTACGCCCGAGGGCGACTGGGTCAGCATGGGTGTTCCCGCCGACGGCAGCTATGGCGTCGCCGAAGGCGTGCTGTACGGATATCCGTGCACCTGCAAGAACGGCAAATACGAGATCGTCAAAGGCCTCGATGTCAGCGACTTCAGCCGCGCCCGCATGCAGGCGACGCTCAAGGAACTGCACGAAGAACGCGATGGCGTCAAGCACCTGCTGGGCTGACCGGAATTAGGAGACGATCATGAGCAGCAACGCAGCACCCGCCGGCTTCAAACCCAAGAAATCAGTCGCCCTGTCGGGCATTACCGCGGGCAATACCGCGTTATGTACCGTCGGCCGCAGCGGCAACGATCTGCATTATCGCGGCTACGACATTCTCGATATCGCCGATCAATGCGAGTTCGAGGAGGTGGCTTACCTGCTGGTGCACGGCAAGTTACCGACCACGGCCGAGCTTGCCAGCTACAAGGTGAAGCTCAAATCGCTGCGCGGCCTGCCGCAGGCGGTCAAGGCAGCGCTCGAGTGCGTGCCGGCGGCTGCGCACCCGATGGACGTGATGCGCACTGGCTGTTCGGTGCTCGGCTCCGCATTGCCGGAGAAGGACGATCATAACCTGCCTGGCGCGCGTGACATCGCCGACCGGCTGATGGCGTCTTTCGGCTCGATGCTGCTCTACTGGTACCACTACAGCCAGAACGGGCGGCGCATCGACGTCGAGACCGACGACGACTCGATTGGCGGCCATTTCCTGCACCTGCTGCACGGCAAGGCGCCGTCGCGGCAGTGGGTGCGCGCGATGCACACGTCACTCATCCTTTACGCAGAGCACGAATACAATGCCTCGACTTTCGCCTGCCGCGTGGTTGCCGGTACCGGCTCCGACATGTATTCAGCCATCACCGGCGGCATCGGCGCGCTGCGCGGCCCCAAGCACGGCGGCGCCAACGAGGTTTCGTTCGAAGTGATGAACCGTTACGACAGTCCCGAAGACGCCGAGAACGATATCGTGACGCGCGTGGCCAACAAGGAAGTCGTGATCGGCTACGGCCACCCG
>Ga0082335_1003346_pt1 | contig 26681 bp, 25 predicted proteins | sample Subgrocontami58m_FD_72375 | JGI IMG/M metagenome (GOLD analysis project Ga0082335, IMG submission 72375) | Subsurface groundwater microbial communities from S. Glens Falls, New York, USA - GMW37 contaminated, 5.8 m (SPADES assembly) (version 2) ...
GGAGCAGCCGGTCGCCGTCCGTGGCCAATTTGACGCCTACCGTCCAATCCGGATCCGCGCCAGGGGCTGCCACGGTCGCGGCGAGGTCCCAGGCTCGGACGATCTGATCCTGGCGTCGTATCGACAGGTCGTCCAGGATCGACAATGCACTGACTTTGAACACTCCGCCGGATATCGGCCGGGGGGACTGTTGGAACAGGGATGCCCAGATGCGTTCACCGACCAGTTCCCGTTTCCGCAACAGCGCGGTCTGATCTTCCCACTCTGGCCAAAGCGGTTCACCAACCGCCCGCCCTAGAGGGTCATCTGCTTCGGCGAGGGCCGGAAGGCGGATGACACGCCAATCCGCTTCGTGGTTGGCAAGGAGCGTCCCACCGAGGTCGTCCTCATGCCAGCGGGTCATTATCAGGATGATGCGGCCGTTGGGCTTCAATCGTGTCGTCAAATCGGACCGGTACCATTGCCAGACCTGGTCTCTATGTAGCTGTCCTTCCGCCTCGACCAGCGACTTGATTGGATCGTCGATGATAATTAGGTCCGCTCGCCGCCCGGTGATAGCTCCGCGGATACCCGCGGCTATGTATTCACCTCCCGATGCCAGCCGCCAATGGGCGGCAGATCGTTCGCTTCTATTTAGATTGATACCCAGTTGCCCTTGACGTGACAGCATCAGCTCTCGGACACGCCGGCTGAATGTTTCGGCGAGGCCATGAGTATGTGAGACCGCGATGACCGAGGAATCCGGATGTTGGGCGAACCACCAGGCTGGAAATATCACTGACGCATAGGTTGATTTCGCGGAACCCGGAGGCATGAGGATCATAAGGCGATCCACAGAACCGCGCGCGACCTCTTCCAAAGCGGTTAATAAATAGCGATGATGCAAGGCTGGCTTTTGGCCGAGCGGTCGAAGGACTTCAGTCGCCCATTCGAGCAGACTGCTCCTCAGGCGCTGCCTGGTCGAAAACTCGTCTTCGAGCTTCAGCCAGTTGGTCAGTAAGGTCTGCATCTCCTAGGCGGGGCAAGTCTTGTTCCGCGTTAACCAATGAGGTCCCGTCACGACGCCGAGCATGGACATAAGGTGCCGCGGCTCGTGCGATAGCCACGGCGCCGTCGTGATCTCCTGCCTGCCACTTGCTCTGCATTGCATGGAGAAGCACGTCGAGAGGAGACAACTCATTGGAAGCTGTCATAGGGGTCCGCCGAGATCCATGATCTGGCGTATTCGGCTGCCTTGGTATCGCTGGCTATCATATCCAGATTTATAGCCTAATCTGGGGTGGGTGGGCAAGCTTTTTTTCCTATAATAGATATCCATCTCCGGCCTCATGGCCGGCTGGGACGTCCGGTATCCAAGGTGGCGGTCCATGAGAGACCGGACCTTACAAACCGCGTTTGACGATATTTCACGCGGAACTCGCGCAAGGCAACGCAATACTAACCCTACCCTATCTGTCGCTGGCCACCGAAGCTCAGCAAATCTGTCGCCGTCAGGAAGACAGGTAAAGGTGCCACCTGCTGTTGAGCACCCACAACACGACCGGAGATACCCCATGGACGGAACCGCGCTACTCGAGCGTACGTACTCCAGCCTTGATCGACGAATGTCCGATCAGGATATCCAAGCGTTGGTGCTCATTGTGACGGATAACGGCACCCTCGCTCGATCCCTCGAAATGGTGTGCGATTTCTTGGGTTTGGCGGTCGAGGTTCTGACGTCCGATGAGGCCGTCAGCCCACGATTGGAAATCCCGCGGCCCATGGCCATCATCACCGAGGCCGAAAGCGACGGCCAAGACGGCTTCCATATTATGATGGAAGTCGCTCAGCATGACCGGGATCTCCCAATCATGCTGCTCACCGGTGCGGACCCTATCCTGATGGGTGCAGCAGATGCCGTCTGCGAGGCGAATGGTCTGACCTCGGTCACGATTGTGGCTCAGACACCGCCCGTCGGCGAACTCGTCGACTTCTTGTTCCGAGCCGGACGCCGATTTGGTTGGGGAAGAATGATCCCGACTTAGAAGGAGACGCCGAGATCAGAACTGCCGGTCCATTCAGATCGTTCGGCTGCGCAAGAGCGCCGTCTCATACCAGCCCGCATGGTTCTCGACTCATCCCCTGATACCCCAATCCGGTGACGTGCTGGCCAACCAGCGACTGGACGAAGGTCAATGTCTATGAGGGTTGGTATCACGGTCAGGAATGCGCCAGGACCGGGCATTTGCCGATGGTGCCCGTAGCAGCCGCCGCGTGGTTCCGCTTGCGAGCCGCAGTCGCGTAGCCGCCAAACGCCCGATCAGGGTCTTGATTGGGGACCAGGATCGTACGCCGGTAGTCATCCCAGTCGGCATCGTTCATCGCCCCCATATCGGGAACCAACGATGTGGCCGACAAGGTGGGATTGGCGTAGGCTTCTCGCGGGACCGGCTGCACCTGCAGGAGGGGAAAATCGGCGCGGAGGCGTATCGGAGAATGGCTGCGAGTGAAGCGCATATTGGTGAAAAGCGGGCCAAACCAAGTGTCCGATTCGACGATGCCTTCGTAAAGAACAAATCCGCCTGGTGTCGGAAGGTTAGCGGGCGCCCGCACCAGTAGATGCCAGTCAGGGCGAGTGCGAACCATAAGCCCGGTCCATATCTGCACAGCGCCCGCTTCCGGCAAAGCCGTCAGGAATGGCGGCGCAAGCCCCTTCAGTCCGTCGGGGGACGCACGATCGAATTCGGCCGCGAAGCCGGGTAGCTGCGCCGATGGCAACAGCGGCATCCAATCATCGGCGCCATCGTGGTACCAGAAGACATCGCTACCGTCCCACATCAGTTGCAGGTCGATGGGCGGAAACACCCACCACCCGTAGGCGGACGCACTGGTCACCGCCTCACAATACCGATAGGCACGGGTCGGAAGTGTACCACAAGCGGATCGATCGGCGCGTTGAGGTGGACGGGCTTGGTCGGCCAGTCTGTAGAAACGAACAACCGGATTGGCGCTATCCATCGGTAGATGTCCCTGCGAGCTGTACCTGATAGCCGAATGGCGAAGGCCGTTACGGCCCGACCTGCGCAATCCCAAAAACAACATCGGGGGATTGCAACAGAAGAACATACCGAGGGTCAGCGCTACCGTTGCGGTCCGAAGCGGCGCGGAGGGCACCGCCACGGGAGACGCGGCACAGCAAACGATGACGGGACGGCATGTCGGGACCGGCGGCTAGCGGTACAAGCGATGATGATGGGTCGGGAATTTGCCCCACGATTGAAGACCGTGGGATAGCCTCGGTGGGCGAGACGCTACCGAGACGGCAGGTGCGGCTTGAAGTTTCTCAGTTGCGAAATCGGAAGGGTCCGCGCTGCAGACGACGCACGGGGTCAGACCGTGTGCTTGGCCTTCACCATACGAAATCCACCACCAATGCTGATGCGCGGCCGGTCGGTCACCGGAGCGGTCCGCTCGGCCAAGATACGGAAACCACCACCAATGGTCAGCGACGACTTGTCCGCAACCGGTACCATCTTCACGCTGGGAAGAGGAAAACCGCCGCCGAGGGTCACCGACGTATTGTCAGCAATCGGGGCAATCTTGACGGAGGGAAGCCGAAATCCGCCGCCCAGCACCACAGCAGCCGCATCACCGGTGGCGGGCGATACGGGAAGGGACACACGAGACGCCGGCGATGTGGACAGGTGAAAAGCTGAAGAAATCATGGTGATCTCGCTTCTTGGCTGGAGGATATGTCAGCGCTGATCGAATACGTCGGTAACCCTGTGCGCACATGACAAGATCGCCCGACGGGCCAACGGCCCGCGGGCGATATTTCAGAGTGTCAGGTAGTTCAGGGGAATGCGGTAGACGCACCAGTCCCGTTGACGAGGCAATCGATACGCGGCCCATCCTCGAGTGTCAAGACTATTTTCCCATCAGTGGGAAATTTTTATCACAGAGCTCCTGTCCAGGTTTGGACGCCCAGGCTTGTCAGTGCCACCGCCAACCAACAGATAAATCCAAGGACGAGGGGACGCGTGCCCGCCCCCACGAACGCCCGCCAATGCCCCTGCAGTCCGACTGCGGCCAATGCAACGACCATGACCCACCGCCCCACGATCTGAATGGTTTCCGCCATCGGCCCAATCACCCCGAGTGAGTTCAACGCCGACGCCAGGATGAAAAACAGGATAAAGGTTGGCATCCCCTGATACACGCGGCGGGCCAGGGATACTTCCTGAACGGACTCACGCGGTTGGAAAAATGGGACCGCAAGGCCGAAACCAATCACCAACGGGATGATCATCGTCGTACGAGTGAGCTTCACGATAGTCGCCGTCGTTCCAGCTTCTTCGCTGTAGGAGAAGCCGGCGGCGACAACCGCAGACGTATCGTTGATCGCGGTTCCAGCCCATAGGCCAAAACCGGCATCGCTCAGCCCAAGCAAATGCCCGAGCGCGGGAAATGTGAACACCGCGACCATATTGAAGAAAAATATCACGGTCACCGAATAGGCGATTTCTTCCGCGCGCGCTCGGATTACCGGGGACAGAGCGGCGATCGCCGAAGCACCACAAATTGTGGTCCCCATACCGATCAAGCACCGCATCCGCCAATCGATACCTAGAACCTTGCCCAGCCAAAGCGCGCTGATCAAACCTGCGGCCATGGAAATGATCAGGAGCGGCAGGGATTGCCAGCCTGTACGGAAAATTGCCCCGAGATCAAGGCTGGCGCCCAATAGAATAATGCCACCCTTGAGGCAAAGCTTGCTGACATCACCAATGCGCAGCGCCGATATCCGCAGGGCGCTGCCGGCGACATTGGTGACAACGACCCCAATCGCAATCGCAAACAGCGATGCTCCGACCAGCGGTGCGGCTTGGCCCGCGATCTGCGCAATCATGGCAATCGCGGCGCAAACCGCCAAGCCGCCCGCCAGCTTCGCCCAGCCGGGGAACGCGCTGGTCAGGGCGGCTGACGTTGCTACATCCGGTTGTACAGCCATGTATCGATCCTCCGGCTCACGAAATCCCAGTATGATCCAGATTCGCGATCTTGTCCCTCTCGACAGGCGCATGGTCCCGCAAATCGCGCATTTATTGATATCCCGCCCACCTAGACGAAGATCATGCTCGCCACAAATTCGAATGCAATGGGCGGTGCGCGGTTGCACGAAGCACCCACATACGATAGAGATCGTGTCAGCTAATCCCCCTATGGTTGTATAAAACTGATCTGCCTATCGTTGGGAGTGTCCGGATATTCCAGCCGACGACGTTTCACAGATTGAGATGACGCGTGAGCTACTCGGTGATGCGGCCTCACTCCGTCTCCATTTGTTCGGGCATCTGACGGCCAAGGACGCTTCTGGTAAGACGGTGTTGCCACGAACAAGGAAAGCCCGCGCTGTCCTCGTGGTGCTTGCGCTAGCAAGCCCGAAACCGGTCTTGCGGCTGCATCTAACATCCCTCCTTTGGAGCCAGCGCGACACGGTGCAGGCACGCGGATCGTTGCGCCAGGCGCTCCACGATCTGCACGATAGTCTGGGCCCGCTGGGCACTCGCTTCCTGTTCGCCGAACGCCATCACCTGACTTTGAAGGGCGACGGCTTGTGGATTGATCTTCATGACCTGGCCCAGTCGGGTCAGACATCGCCGGAGCGATTGGCGCAATTTTCCTCGCCGCTGGTCGAGGATCTCGTCGGCCTTGATCCAGCGTTTGACCATTGGCTGGATGAGGCGCGGGGACGAATCGTACGGCAGGGAATTTCCATCGGTGAACGAATGCTGCTGGCTCAGCAGGACACTCCCAGAGTACAGGACACCGCCCAGCACCTGTTAGCCTTGGACGAAACCCATGAAGGCGCCTGGCGTGCGGTCATCAGAGCACAGATTGCACGTGGCGATTCACCCGCAGCACTTTCCTCCTACGAACGGTGTCGGGCAATATTGGCCCAAACCAGGAACGCCCAACCATCCCAGGAAACCGAGGAACTCGTAGCGCGAGCACGAACAGGGTCCAGAGGCCGGGAGGCCGGCGGCCCGGTCGCCTCGGCATCCAAGGAGCATCCCTCTCAGACCGAGCCCGCCTTATCTCGGCACAAACCCACATCTGGAGTCCGCATAGGCATCACGCCTCTCAGGCTGATCGGGACCGCCAACCACGAGGAGCTTGCCGTGGGCTTGGCCGAGGAAATCACCACAGCCTTGGCGCGATTCCGCTGGATATCCTGTGTGTCGGCGACGTCTTGGGCGGCGCTGGCCGGTGAAACCGTCATGGACAGCTTGTGGAAGCATCTGGATCTGGATTTTGTGCTGGACGGCACCATCCAGAAGGCGGGCGACCTGCTGCGGATCACCGTCAGATTGATGGACATGCGCCTCGGTGGGTCGGTCATTTGGACACGTCGCTTCGATCGCGAAGTGTACGATACCCTCGCCATACAGGATGAGATCAGCGCGGCGATCGTCGCGCAATTGGATCCAGTACTGCTGATCCATGAGGGTGAACGCGCAGCCGCCCATCAGGTGACCGATCCGTCGGCACACGAACTCGTCCTACAATCCGTGCCGGCGATCTACCGCTTGGAACAGGGGGGATTTCACGCCGCTGGGGCCTTACTGGAGGAAGCCGTATCCGCGGCACCTGGAAACGCGATCGCCCACGCTTGGTATGCCTATTGGCATCTATTCCTAGTTGGCCAAGGATGGGCAAAACACCCGGCTGATGCCGCCAGTCGTGCAGGCGGCCTGGCGGAACGGGCGGTCATGCTGGACCCGGGCGACGCACGGTCACTCACCTTGGCGGGGCATGTCCGAGGCTTCCTAGGCAAGCGGGCCCCGGAAGCCTCGGCGCTGCATGATCGCGCGCTCTCATTGAACCCCAATCTTGCTATCGCCTGGTGCTTTTCCGGCTTGGCTCATTCTTATATGGGTAAGCACGACGAGGCTCTGAGGCGCATGTACCAGGCCGTACGGCTATCGCCATCAGATCCACATCTGTTCTTCTTCAACATGGCATTGATCATGCCGCATTTGCTCCTCGGTGAGTATCAAAGCGCCACCGAGGTCGGGCGTACTGCAATCGAGCTGAATCCCTGGTTTTCGTCGTCATATAAGGGACATCTCGCAGCCTTGGGTTTCCTTGATCGAGGGCTGGAAGCCAAGAACGTGTTGGATCGGCTCCTTGAGCTGGAACCTGGGTTCTCCGTCCTGGAAGCCGTTGCCCGTTCTCCCATCGGGCAGGCTCCCGACTTGGCCCGGTATGCAGAGGGATTACGGCGAGCCGGACTGCCGGAATACGGACCACCCGGCTCGCGCTATGCGGCACAACCGCAGCTAGATGGCCTGTCACTGTAGGCCGTCTCTACGCCTACCCTTCCCGGCCCCCAAACGCCACATTTTCGATCAGTTTCGAAGCCGGAAGCCAATTTCCGCATTCCCCGATTGATCTTGTCAGAGCCGCACCGCACAGTTGACTGGCAACGCGGACTGTCCGCGCTCGGACTGGGAGATAAGAACACATGATCCGACACGTCACATCGGGCGTCATGGCGCTGATCGCGGGCATGATGCTGGGTTCAGGATTCATTCAACCGGCAACGGCCCAGGGCACTGGGTCGGCAACCTTGGACGCCACCCGCGCTCGTGGGCAACTTCTGTGCGGCATCTCGGGGCAGGTGCCCGGCTTCTCCCTGCCTGACAGCCAGGGTGTGATGCGTGGACTGGACGCCGACACTTGCCGAGCCATTACCGCTGCCGCACTCGGGGATGTGGCGAAGGTTAAGTTTGTCCCAACCACGACTCAGAACCGCTTTACCGCCCTGCAATCCGGCGAAGTGGACATGCTGTCCCGCAGCACGACCTGGACCCTCGGCCGCGAGGGGAACCTTGGCCTGATGTTTGCCTGGGTGAACTACTATGACGGCACCGGGTTCCTGGTGAAGAAGTCCTCTGGCGTCACGGCGGCCAAGCAGATGGACGGGGCGACGATCTGCGTCCAGCCCGGCACCAGCACCGAGCTTGCGATCAACGATTTCTACCGCCAGAACAATATGAAGTTCACGCCGATCCTGATCCAGGATCTGTCCGAGCTTCAGTCTGCGTTCCTGTCCGGGCGATGCGATGCCTACTCGACGGATGCATCGGCACTCGCAACGTTCAGGTTCAGCCAGGGACCGAAGGCCGCCGACCTTCTCCTGCTACCGGATATCATCAGCAAGGAGCCGCTTGGGGTCATGGTCCGCAAGGGCGACGACAAGTGGTTCGACGTCGTGCGATGGACGTTCATCGCCATGGTTACGGCTGAGGAGAAAGGCGTCACCAGCGGCAATGTGGATAGCTTCCTGACCAGCACGGACCCCGACATCCGCCGTCTCCTCGGCATCGAAGGCGACCTCGGCAAGGCGCTTGGCCTCGATTCCAAGTGGGCCTATAACGTCATCAAACAGGTTGGCAATTTCGGAGAGATGTGGGATCGCAACATCACGCCAATGGGTGTGCCACGCGGCATCAACCACCTTTGGACCAAGGGCGGGCTACAATACGCCCCGCCGATGCGCTGAAACGAGCTGATATCAGTCTGGTCTGAGGTCTCGGCCGCCCCAATCCTGGGGCGGTTCGAGCCGGTCTACGATGATGGTGGTTGATCTTTCAAACGGTTGCGCACACAATTTATCGTAGCTGGGCTGCTGTCGTGGTTAGGCTCAATGCGTCTTGATCGGCTACGCCATGCAATCGGGAGATTGACCTGACCATGTCCGATAATACCGCCGATCCCCGGCTGGTCGGCGCCCGTGTCGCACCCAAGCGCTCGTTGCGCCTGTCATGGTCCGACCCACTGTTCCGGTCAATTGTATGGCAAATCGTCATAGTCGGCGTGGTCGTCTTGATCGCGTGGTATCTGATTCATAACACCAACGAAAACCTAACGTCACGCAGGATTGCGACCGGGTTCGGCTTCCTGGACCGCGTCGCCGGAATACCAATCGGCGAGTCGATGATCGACTACAACCCGGCCGAACACAGCTATGGACGGGCCCTGCTGATCGGTGTGCTGAACACACTGAAGGTTGCGGTCATTGGAATCGTTCTGGCCACCATTCTGGGAACGCTGATTGGCATCGGGCGCCTGTCGAAAAACTGGCTGATGGCCCAACTAACGGCGTTTTACGTCGAGACCATCCGGGATATCCCGCTGCTACTACAATTATTGTTTTGGTACACCGTGTTGCAGGGCCTTCCGACCGCCCGCCAAGCATGGGATCGCAATGTCGGCGGCGCGGTCTTCCTGTCCAATCGAGGGATCAAGATCCCGCTCCTGGTCTGGGACCCGGCGTATGGTTGGTCGCCGCTCGCGTTCATTGCGGGATTGCTCGGCACTTGGCTCTGGAGCCGCCGCTGCAACCGGATCCAGGCAGAAACGGGGGTCCGGCCACCGGTGTGGCCCGTCGCCCTCGGCCTGCTGATCGTACCACCGGTGTTGGTATGGCTTGCGCTCGGGGCACCATTCCAAATCGACTATCCGGCCCTGCGCGGCTTCAATTTTCAGGGCGGCGGCACCGTCAGCCCGGAGTATTTCGCGCTCTTGCTGGGCCTCGTGATCTATACGGCAGGCTACATTGCTGAAATCGTGCGTTCGGGCATCCAGGCCGTACCCAACGGACAGTGGGAAGCGGCGCGTGCGCTTGGCCTGCGACATGGCACGATTCTGCGGCGTGTTGTCCTTCCACAGGCGCTACGTGTAGTCATTCCGCCGATGACCAGCCAATACCTGAACCTGACCAAGAACAGCTCGCTGGCTGTTGCGATCGGGTATCAGGACATAGTGTCGATTGCCAACACGACCCTGAACCAGACCGGCCAGGCGATCGAAGGCATTGCCGTAATTATGGCCGTCTATCTTACCATCAGCCTTTCGATCAGCCTGTTCATGAACTGGTACAACGCAAAAATCGCGCTGGTGGAACGCTAGGCCATGAGCACGACAGTATCCACCCCACAATCCCCGCAGTCGCAAACGCCGCCACCGCCGGTCACGATGCGGGCCGGGGCATGGTTGAAGGCGAATCTGTTCAACTCCTGGCTGTCGACCGCCACAACCCTTGCGTTGCTTTATGTGATCGTCCGGGCGCTGCTGGGTCTTGTGGACTGGGCCTTCATACATGCCGTTTGGAATGTGCCTTACAGCGCACAAGGGATCGCGGACACCACCGTTTGTCATAATGTGAAGGGTGAGGGCGCCTGCTGGGCCATCATCGCCGATAAATACCGGCTGATCCTGTTTGGTCGGTTTCCATACGATGAGCAGTGGCGACCCGCGATCGTCGTCTGCCTGTTCGTTGGCCTTTATGTCTGCTCCGCGATCCGAAAGTTCTGGGGCAGGGGCATTGCGACCAAGCCGGTCATCATGATCGCCATCCTGGCCGCCGTGGCAACTATATTTGACGACGTCCTGTTCCTGACGATCGACATCACATTATCGCTGGTGGGACTGCCCCATGCCGAGCCGCCGGCACTATTGTCCGCAGTTCTGGAATATGGCGACCTGATCGGCCGTTATGTGTTCATGGTCGCCGCCACGATCGCTTGGCCCATGGTCGGTGTCTGGGTCATAACGCTGGCGGCAATTGGTCTGCTGATGTCCGGTGGCGCATTCGGGCTATCGGCGGTGCCGGTGGATTATTGGGGGGGGCTGCCAATCACCCTGATCCTGGCGACCTTCGGAATCGCAATTGCCTTTCCGCTCTCTATCCTAATCGCCCTCGGACGTCGATCGACCAAGATGCCGGCGGTCAAGATGCTATGCGTGCTTTATGTGGAGCTGATACGTGGCGTACCGCTGATCAGCGTGCTGTTCATGGCCAGCGTGATGTTCCCACTATTCATGCCGCCGGGGATCAATATCGACAAACTGCTGCGTGCCCAGATCGCGGTCATCCTGTTTGCCGCGGCCTATCTGGCGGAAGTTGTGCGTGGCGGCTTGCAGGCGCTTCCCAAGGGGCAGACCGAGGCGGCTGAAGCACTTGGTCTATCCTATTGGCAGAAGACCGGTTTGATTATTCTCCCTCAGGCGTTACGCCTTGTGATCCCTCCGCTGGTCAATACATTCATCGGCTTCTTCAAGGACACCAGCCTTGTCCTGATCATCGGATTGTTCGATCTGCTGACGATGGGAAAGATCGCACTCAGCGACCCACCCTGGCAGGCATTCTCCACCGAAGTCTACATAATACTCGCCATCATCTACATCATGTTCTGTTACGGGATGTCGCGATACAGTCGCGGCCTAGAACGCGAACTGAATAATGGGCAGCAGCAGCGATGACAGGGAAGATCACCGCATGAACCAAGTCATGGCAAACGCGCCAGCGGACGCCTCACGCGACATTGGTCGGGGTAAACCCGTGATCGTGCTGGACAAGGTGAACAAATGGTTCGGCGCCCTGCATGTCTTGCGGGACATCTCCCTGTCGATCTCGGAACGCGAGCGCGTGGTGGTCTGCGGCCCGTCCGGTTCGGGCAAATCGACCCTGATCCGATGTATCAACCGCCTGGAATCGCACCAGGAAGGCAGAATAATCGTCGACGGAACCGAACTCACCGATGATCTTCGCTCCCTCGATATCATCCGCCGAGAGGTCGGGATGGTGTTTCAGTCCTTCAATCTGTTCCCGCACTTGACCATTCTGGAGAATTGCACCCTTGCCCCGATCTGGGTCAGGAAGATGCCCAGGGCGGCAGCCGACGAACTGGCCATGTCCTACCTCGAACGTGTGAAAATTCCCGAGCAAGCCAAGAAGTATCCCGGTCAGCTATCGGGCGGGCAACAACAGCGTGTCGCCATCGCTCGCGCCTTGTGCATGAAACCGAAGATCATGCTGTTCGACGAACCGACATCGGCACTTGATCCCGAGATGATCAAGGAAGTGCTGGACACGATGATCGAACTGGCAGAGTCGGGCATGACCATGGTGTGTGTCACCCATGAGATGGGGTTCGCCCGGCAGGTCGCCGACCGCGTGGTCTTCATGGATATGGGAGAGATCGTTGAAAGTGGTCCCCCTCATCGTATGTTCGAATCGCCCCAGACCGGACGCCTTCAGCTCTTCCTGAGCCAGATATTGCGCGGGCACTAACCGCGTACCGTCACGCCCCAATCGGAGGCACGTTGCCCGTCATACCCGCAAGCACTTCGGCGACATGGCGCACTGCGACGGAAGAACCCTCACGTGTCAAGCGCCCCGCGATGTTCAGCAGACAGCCGAGATCCCCGGCCAGCACGGTCTTCGCCCCGGTCGATGCAATGTCCTTGGTCTTGTCCGACACCATCCGCACGGAAATATCCGGAAATTTCACGCAGAAGGTCCCCCCGAACCCGCAACATATCTCCGGATCAGCCATTTCGAGGACCGTGATCCCGGCCGCCTCCAACAAGGCTCGCGGCTGCTGCTTGACCGACAACTCCCGCAGGCCGGAGCAACTGTCGTGATAGGTCACCGAATTCGCTATGGCAGTCGATGGAACAGACCGTAGTCCCATGATGTCGGTCAGAAAGCTGACCAATTCATAGGTACGGGACGCAAGCGCATCGGCGCGCGCACGAAGATTGGGGTCATCGTCGAACAGATGCGGCTGATGATGTTTCAGCATCCCCGCACACGACCCGGACGGGATCACCACGTAGTCGAAGCCCCCGAAGGCATCAAGGAATACTCGTACGAGATCCCGCGCGGTCGAGCGATCCCCAGTGTTATAGGCCGGTTGGCCGCAGCATGTTTGCCGAAGCGGCACTTCCACATGGCAGCCGGCCTGCTCCAGCAACTTGATCGCAGCAAATCCAACGGTCGGGCGGTGGAGATCGACCAGGCAGGTGACGAACAACCCAACCCGCGGCTTATGCGGGATCATCGCCCGACCACATCATCGTTAAGCACCGGCGGAAACACCCAAGCTATGCACTCCTGGCGGCGACAAGGCGCCATGTCGGATCCTGGCTGGTTAGGTCTCGCTCAAAGGTCCACAAGTCGGTAATCTCGGTGACGGCCTCCGTCCCTACTAGCGGGTTACCATCCTTATCGTGCGTAAAGCTGACCTGATCGGAGACAATCCGAACAGTTACCACGCCGCTCGTGCCCTTCACCTCCGCCGCTTCGATCAGGGACGACTGGATCGCCCGAATCTCGGTGCTTTGGGTATGGCCCGCTGTCTCGCGCGCTGTAATGGCTTGCTCGAACGCCGAATAGCTTTCGTCCGACAGAAGCGCTCGCAGCGTCTGCCTATCGCCGGACGCAAAGGCGGTCACTATCATCCGGAACGCCTGCTCAGCCCCGGCCAGAAACATCGTCGGGTCAAAGCTGCGATCCAGACCTTGCATCCGTGCGATCGCCTGACCGGTCGGCGATGCCGGGTCCGGGAGTTGGCGAGCGACGGTCACGGCTTGAGTCGCTTGCGGCCCCTCCGCCGTGGCACCCGCGGTATTGCCGGGTTGTACCGGCTGTTGGGTCTGGGGCGGCCGCTCGAAACCCGTGCGCTTTCCCAAAATGCTCCGCAGGCGCAGCACAAGGAACGCCGCTATCATCCCGAACAGGATCAGGTCGATCGGAAAGCCACCGCTAACACCACCCATGGTTATCCTCCTAATAGTGTACAGATAGGGGTGGTTGGCGGCTGAGACAAACGAAACCGCACCGATGGATCGGGCTTGCCCATATTTTTCGAGGCCTGTAATGGCGTCACATGATCCTTCTTCGCCACGGTCAGAGCTATTTCAACCTCCATTTCGGGGCGACGCGGCGCGACCCTGGCATTGTTGATCCCGCCCTGACACCCCTGGGGCATGAGCAAGCTGCTGAAGCGGCAGCTGAGCTCGCTCATGAGAGAATCGAGCGTGTTATCGTGTCCCCCTATACCCGCGCGTTACAAACCGCCGCTCCGATCGCGCAGGCATTGGACATACCGGTGTTTATCAACCCAATCGTGCGAGAACGCTATGCATTCGCTTGCGATATCGGCACACCGCGAACCGAGCTTGAGCGCGATTTTCCCGATCGGGATTTTTCGACGATCGACGAAGTCTGGTGGCCGGCTATCGAGGAGCCCGAGGACGCCATCGTCGCCCGGGCTCGTCTATTTCGGGCAGAGATGGCGGCATTGCCAAATTGGTCGAATACCCTTGTGGTCAGCCATTGGGGCTTCATTCTATGTATGACCGGTCAGCGTGTGACCAATGGCCAGTGGCTGCGCTGTGACCCAACCTCTCCCAGCCCCGACGAGCTGATCTGGCACGGCTGACCAGGTTACGTTACGCACGAAGCTGATGGCGTAAGCCGATCAGGCATGCTACCCCGCGCGGCATCACGGCGCTCCTGCGCGCCATGGCCTTGAGACGGAGAGCATAATGTCGGATGTGACCCCCAACCCTCAACCGGGTGGCCAGGCGCCGCAACAACAACCCCTAGTTGTCAATATTCAATATGTTAAGGACCTGTCGTTCGAGGTCCCGGGTGCGCCACAGATTTACGCGCAGTTGAAGGCTCAACCCCAGGTCAATATCAACCTCGACGTTCAGGCGCGCCGCGTCCAAGATGGACAGAACGTCTTCGAAGTGGCCATCGTGATCCGTGCGGAAGCGCATGATGCCTCGGCGCCGCCCAATGGCCAAGCCGCTCCTGTCCCGCCGACAGTTTTCGTCGCGGAGCTCACGTATGCTGGCGTCTTTACGCTCAATGGCCTGCCGGACAATGCCATCGAGCCAGTACTTCTCGTGGAATGCCCGCGCATCCTGTTCCCGTTCGCACGCAACATCCTGTCGGACGTGACACGCGATGGCGGATTCCCGCCGGTTCTCCTTCAGCCAATCGATTTCGTCGCGCTGTGGCAATCCAGACGCGGCCAAGGCCAGACACCGGCGACTTCGCCGGTCGCCTGAGGCGTTCTTCTTGTTACGGAGGTCAGGGAGCCAGCCACAAAGGTTCCTTGATCCGCGTGATCAGTGCCTGATGCGCCAATAATTCCTCAGCAGTCAGCTCTATTGGCCGTGGGGAGCGTGGGCCATTGTGCTCATACACCACCACCGGAGCGCGGATCGCCTCGCGGGCAAGCGAAAACCATCGCTGCCGGCCACCGGTCAACTCGACATACACTTCAGCCAGCAACCGGCAATCCAACAGTGCATTGTGGGTCGAGCGACCAGAGAGATCGATCGAGAACCGTCGGCACAACGCATCCAGACTGTTCGGCATGCCGGGAAAGCGTTGTTTCGCCATGGCGAGGGTATCAACCATGCGATTCTGCGCCAGCGACGGCTGCCCGACCCGGGCCAGTTCGGCGTCAAGGAACCGGAAATCGAACGGCGCGTTGTGCGCAATCAGCGGTCCATCCTGGAAAAAGGCCAACAAACCTTCCCTGATGTCCGTGAACTTCGGCTTCCCGGCCAGATGAGCCGTCGTGAACCCATGAATGCGGGTCGAATCGTCGGGGACATCCCGCTCCGGGTCGATCAGCGCGTGAAAATACTGCCCGGTTGGCAGGTCGTTGATCAGTTCCAGCGCCGCGACCTCGATCACCCGGTGCCCCTGGAGCGGTTCCAGCCCGGTGGTCTCGGTATCGAACAGGACGGCGCGGCTCATGCCCGGAGTTCCGAGATCAGGCGACGCAGCAATCGCTGGGTGTGATGTCGGGAGAGTCCCGTTCTGATGACGACGTCGGCGCGCCGCCGCTTCTCCGCGTCGGGCATCTGGCGAGCAATCACGGCCTCGATATCAGCTTTGGACATACGCCGCCGTAGACCGACCCTGTAAATCTGAACGGCACGCGGCGCTGACACCACAACGACCTTGTCGACCCGTTCATCCCCCTTGACCTCAAACAGCAACGGGATATCCAGCACCGCCGCTCGACAGCCCCTTCGCCGCGCGCGCTTCACGAAGGCACGCTCCTCGGCTTCGACCATTGGGTGGAGGATATGCTCCAAGCGAGTGAGGGCATCCGGTTTGCCCAGGACAGCCTGCCGCAACGCGGCTCGGTCAACAGCACCATCCTTGATGGTGCCTGGGAAAGCGTCCTCGATCGCACGAATCGCCTTGCCCCCACGGGCTTGCAGTTGATGCACTGTTGCGTCGGCGTCAAACACCGGAATATGGGCGCGCTGGAACGCGGCCGCCGCGGTCGACTTGCCCATGCCAATCCCGCCGGTCAGTCCGACGACCTTCATGACGGCAACAGGTCCGCGGCAACGAATCTCCGCAAGGCGTCATCCACTGTCGGCTCCACCCCAAACCAGGCATGAAAACCTGGTACAGCCTGGTGCAGCAGCATCCCCAGTCCTTCCACAGTCCGGAGGCCATGCTCCCGCGCCATGGCCAGGAGTGGCGTATCGAGCGGCACGTAGACGATATCGGCCACGGCAAGATTGGCCGCCGCGCGTGCAAGATCAATCTCCAGCCGGTCCTGCCCCCCCATGCCAAGCGACGTGGTGTTCACGACCAAAGCGTGGTCCGACAGGGCCGCGGACCGGGACGACCAGTCTATGACTCGCAGTTCGGACAGGTCACGAGCGAGCGCATCGGCACGTTCGCGGGTTCGGTTGGCAATTGTCACCGCCACGCCGGCATCCCGCAGGGCGGCGGCTATTGCCCTGGCCGATCCCCCGGCCCCCAGGATCAACGCGGCCCCGGCACTCGGATCGACGCCATGGGCACGCAGGTTTGCGAGAAACCCCCACCCATCCGTATTGCTTCCGGTAATCTTCCCGTCGCGGAAAACGAACGTGTTGACAGCGCCAGCCCGGCGAGCGGTTTCATCCACATGATCGCAAATCTCAAACGCGGCGATCTTATGTGGGATGGTCACGTTCGCTCCGGAAAATCCCGCCGCGGCCAGACCTCGCACGGCGACCGCGAAATCGGCCGGTTGGATAGGCAGCGGGATATAGGCACCGTCGATTCCATGCCGCTCCAACCAGAACCCGTGCAACCTTGGGGAACGTGAGTGGCTGACGGGCCATCCGATGATCCCAGCGACTCGCGCCTTGCCTGACAAAATGGACATACGGAACAGCATTCCCCGTCGGGAGGCGAAGATCAACAGGCAGTTCGGCGTGCTCCTGCGACCGTTCGGGCCGTCATGGCCGTTTTGACACCGACGGCCAACAGCGCTTTCCTAATCTGGTGGAATCAATCAAGAGGAAACCGTATCGTGCGACCCCTGGAAGGCATGCGCGTGATCGCCCTGGAGCATGCGGTTGCGGCGCCGCTGTGCACCCGGCATCTGGCCGATCTGGGCGCCGATGTGATCAAGATCGAGCGGCCTGGGGAAGGCGATTTCGCCCGGGCATACGACAACTACGTGAACGGCATCTGTAGCCATTTTGTATGGCTCAACCGAGGCAAGCGCAGCATCACGCTGGATGTGAAACAGCCATCGGCCCGGGAAGCGTTGAATCGGCTAATCAGTGGCGCTGATGTCCTGGTCCAAAACCTCGCACCAGGAGCGGCCGCTCGACTGGGGCTGAGCCTTGAGGCTTTGAAGCCCGCCAACCCCAAACTGGTGGTCTGTGACATCTCGGGCTACGGCGAGAGCGGGCCGTTTGTGCAGAAAAAGGCGTATGACCTTCTAATCCAGGCCGAGTCGGGCCTTATCAGCGTGACCGGATCGCCGGATGAACCGTCGCGGGTCGGGATCTCGATCGCGGATATCTCAACCGGAATGTACGCGTTGACCGGGATTCTGGCAGCGCTGTTGCGCCGAGGACGCTCGGGTGAAGGCGCGAATGTCAAAGTGGCGATGATCGATTCGCTGGGCGAGTGGATGACGTATCCGATGTTGCGCATGGCCTATGCCGGCACCCCACCGCCTCGGTCACCGACCAGCCATCCCGCGATCGCCCCCTACGGCTCCCACCGGACGAAGGATGGGCAGGTCATCTTCGGGCTTCAGAATGAACGGGAATGGGCCGTCTTTTGCACCAAGGTGATGGGGCGACCGGATCTCCAAGTCGACCCGAGATTCCACAACCAACACGCCCGCCGGGAGAACAGAGCAGCGCTGACCGCCGCGATCGAGGAATTCTTCGGCACCATGACCTCCCTGGACGTCGTCAAACGGCTCGATGATGCCGGCATCGCCAACGGACGGCTGAACGATTCGAAAGATATCTGGGACCATGTTCAGTTTGAAGCCCGCGACAAATGGCGCGAGATTTCGACGGAGGCCGGTCCTGTTCGGGCCTTGCTACCCCCGTTCACGTTCACGGACGTTGAAGCCGTGATGGGCGACGTCCCCGCGTTGGGACAGCACACCGACCAGATTTTGGCGGAGCTTGGGTATTCCCCAGCTGACATTGCGACCATGCGCGGGGCGGGTGCGCTGTGACCGAATTCGACCCCGCGACACACCGCATGATCGCCGCGCAGCGGTGGTTTGACGACTTCCAGATCGGGGAGCGTTTCGTTCTGCCGAGCCGGACAATGACGGAAGCGGTGTTTCTGGCGTTTCAGGGCACCAGTGGCGATAATCATCCGGTGCATTACGATGTCGAGTATTGCAAGGTACGCGGAATGCCCTCGCTTCTGGCGCATGGCTTCCAGTCTTTGGCCCAAACGGCACCAGGAGCCGGACTGTTCCCCTATATGATCGAGGATTCGTTGGTCGGCTTTATCGAACAATCGTCCCGTTTCCACAAACCGGTTTTCGCTGGCGATACGCTGTACCCCGTCTTGGAAATCAACGAGTTATCGCCCAATCGGACGACCGGCGTCGTCGGATTGCGCAGCACGGTCCACAATCAGAGGCGCGAGACGGTGCTGGAGGGCACGCAACGGTACCTCCTGCGCAAGCGACCGGTCTGAGGGCCGGAGATGGTCGCCGAAATTTTTCCGAATATGTCCGCTTCTGCCATGTTGCTGCCATGAGCGGCCCGCATGGTGCGTCGCAACAGCAAGGCACTGCGGGGCAACATGGCACGCTTCGGCATCCGAATGCACCCGGGACGGGTGTTACGTGAAGAATATATGGATCCGCTCCATCTCGACGCTGACGAGTTGGCACGCGCTCTCGGCGTGGCATCGTCACAGATCACGCCAATCATCACGGACCAAGAACCGCTGACGTCGGACATCGCGTTACGCTTGGCCCGCTGCTTTCGCACCAGCCCGCAGTTCTGGCTCGGCCTCCAAACCGCGTACGACTTGTCGGTCGCCCAGGCGCGCTTCGGGGCGGAGATCGAGGCCCACGTCCAGCCAATAGCGGCCTGAACATTGCTGCGTTGAACAAACCCACCGGAATAAGCCCTGAGCCCGCATCGACCTCGGCGCAATCGAGTTCAGGGCCAACGGACCTCCGGCGGTAAGCTCATCAGAATAGCATCGACGTTCCCGCCGGTCTTGAGGCCAAACAACGTGCCTCGATCGTGAAGCAGGTTAAATTCGACATAGCGGCCTCGGCGGACGAGTTGGTGGTTGCGTTCATCGTCGCTCCAGGGGGCGGACATGCGACGACGAATCAACCGGGGATAAACGTCGAGAAACGCATCGCCGACGTCTCGGACGAACGCGAAGTCCGCATCAGGATCGCCTGAGTTGAGGTGGTCGAAAAATATGCCTCCCGCGCCGCGTGGCTCCTGCCGATGAGGCAGGAAAAAGTAGCGGTCACACCATGCTTTGTAGTCAGGGTAATACGCGGGATTGTGACGATCGCAGGCGATGCGGAAGGATTCATGGAAATCAGCCGCGTCAACCTTGGCTGCGTCCGAGTCGAGGCGCATCGGCGTCAGGTCCCCCCCGCCACCAAACCACCCTTTGGTCGTCACCAGCATGCGCGTATTGAAGTGGGCGGCGGGAACCAATGGGCTTTGCATATGAGCCACCAGGCTGATGCCGCTGGCCCAGAAACGGGGGTCCGTCCCGGCGCCCGGAATCTGGGCCCGAAAATCTTCGCTGAACTCGCCCCAGACAGTTGAAACATTGACTCCAACCTTCTCGAACACCCGCCCCCGCATGACGCTCATGACACCGCCACCGCCGTTGGAGCCGTCGTCGGTCGGCCTGTTCCAGGGCGATCGGACGAAACTCCCTGGGGGGCGATCTGACAGGACTGAGCCGTCCGTCTGCTCGATAGCTTCGAATTCCGCACAAATCCGGCCCCGGAGAGCCTCAAACCAGTCGCGGGCCGAGGCTTTGAGCGCTTCGTGAGCAACAGGTGGGGAAGAATCGTTCGCGTTCTGCGTCATGATGGCTTGTTCCATAGGGCTAGGCAGGGTAGCCCGTGATCACTGCGGGCTGGAGGGGACACGTTGCAGTGAGCGGAACTCACTCGTAAAGTGTCTTCCACGGCCGGGGAAACCCGGTCGCACTTCAATCAGCATGCGGGCAGGCTACACAGCCAGCCTGCGGTTACGTGCGACTGTCGCACGCGACCGAACCGGATCATGACCACCCGGTGACGCCGGGCTGGTGAGCACGAGGGGAAGATGGCCGATTCGCCCGCCACTACCGCAGCCCATGGCCACGCGGCCGACGTCACGAAACGAGATTTTCTTCAATTGATCACCGGGGCCGGTGCGGCAATCGGAGCCACCGCGATCGCATGGCCGCTGATCGACTCGATGAACCCATCGAAAGACGTGCTGGCTCTGTCGTCGATCGACGTGGATCTCTCCCCCATCGTTGCAGGCCAAGGCATCACGGTCGTATGGCAAGGCAAACCCATTTTCGTTCGGCATCGCACGAATGAGGAAACCGCGGCGGCGCAGGCGACTCCGCTCTCGCAGCTCATGGACCCCGAGAGTGACAAGGCGCGGGTCAAAGCCGGCCATGATCAGTGGGTCGTTCTGATTGGCATATGCACTCATCTGGGGTGTGTTCCGCTGGGGAACAAGCCCTCGGACCCGCGCGGCGAGTATGGCGGGTGGTTCTGTCCGTGCCATGGCAGTCAATACGATGCATCGGGACGCGTGAGGCGTGGTCCGGCACCAACCAACCTGCCGGTACCCCCGTTCGCATTCACCACAGATACCAAGATCAAGATCGGCTGAGCTTCAGCCACCCGATAGGGAATTCCTCATGGCCGGCCTGCACAAGAGCGATTTCACCAATCCGGTGATCAACTGGATCGATACCCGCCTGCCCGTTTTCACGATGCTACAGAAAGAGTACGGGGTATTTCCGACGCCGAAGAATTTCAATTATTTTTGGAATTTCGGCGCATTGGCCATGGTCAATCTGGTCATAATGATCCTGACCGGCATCTTCCTGGCGATGAACTACCAGCCCAATACCGCTCTGGCATTCGAGAGCGTGCAACACATCATGCGTGATGTGAACTACGGTTGGCTGATCCGGTACGTGCACCAGAACGGCGCCTCGATGTTCTTTATCGTGACCTACATCCATATTTTCCGTGGCTTGTATTACGGTTCCTACAAGTCCCCGCGTGAGCTACTGTGGATGCTCGGGGTTGTGATCCTGCTGATCATGATGGCCACAGCGTTCCTGGGCTATGTTCTGCCTTGGGGGCAGATGTCGTACTGGGGTGCGACCGTCATCACCAATCTGTTTTCGGCGTTCCCGGTTATTGGCCCCAAGATCGTGACGCTCCTATGGGGTGGCTTCAGCGTCGATAATCCCACGCTGAACCGCTTCTTCAGCCTCCATTATCTGCTGCCGTTCGTCCTGGTCGGTATCGTGTTCCTGCATATCGCGGCACTTCATGTGGTAGGCTCGAACAATCCGCTGGGTATCGACGTGAAATCGCCCCAGGACACTCTGCCCTTCCATCCCTACTATACGATCAAAGACAGCGTAGGGATGTGCGTCTTTCTGATCGTGTTCGCGGCATTCGTGTTCTTCAATCCGAATTATCTGGGCGATCCGGTTAATTTCGTACCGGCAAACCCCCTGCAAACACCGGAACACATCGTCCCTGAGTGGTACTTCCTGCCGTTTTACGCCATTTTGCGATCGGTCCCGAACAAGTTGCTGGGCGTCTGCATGATGTTCGCGGCAATCCTGGTTCTGTTCGTGCTGCCGTGGCTTGACACGTCAAAGGTACGCAGTGCCCGCTTCAGGCCAATTTATCGGTGGCTGATCTGGGTATGGGTGCTGGCCTTCATGGTCCTTGGGGTCTGCGGCGCGAACAAACCGGAAGGTGGCTGGGTCATCCTAAGCCAGATTGGCACCTTCTACTATTTCCTGCACTTCCTGGTGATCCTCCCGCTGCTCGGAAAGCTTGAACGCCCCCTGCCGCTCCCGGAAAGCATCAGCCAATCAGTGACCGGTGGACGAGGCGGCGGACCGATGCCGTCCGGTGCGACCGCCAAGCCGATGGAGAAAGCGTGATGCGCGCGCTGCGTAACCTGTTGCTCGGAATGGCGGCCGTTGGCCCCATGCTTGGATCGGCGCTGGCCGCGGAGGGGACACCCACACCCCCGACACAACACTGGAGCTTCGAGAGGATATTCGGAACCTACGACTTGGCCGCCGCGCAACGGGGCTTCCAGGTGTTCAGCGAGGTGTGCTCCGCGTGCCATTCGCTGACCTACGTCCATTATCGTCAACTTACCGGCATTGGGCTGACATCCGAGCAGATCAAGGCCGTGGCCGCTGCAGTGACGGTTCCGCAAGGGCTGGACGACCAGGGCAATCCGAAGGAAGGCCCCGGGACGCCAGCGAGTAAGTTTAAAGCCCCGTTCCCGAACGAGACCGCGGCACGCGCTGGCAATAACGGAGCGTATCCGCCGGACTTGTCACTGATGGTGAACGCTCGTGCCTCTGGGGCTGACTACCTTTACGGGCTTATGACCGGCTACGGCACGCCACCGGCAAACATGGTCATGCAAGATGGCATGAACTACAATAAGTACTTTGCCGGGCACCAGATTGCGATGCCGCAGCCGCTCCAGGACGGGCAGGTCACCTACGCGGACGGGACCACTGCCAGCATCGAGCAAATGGCGCGCGACGTGACGACCTTCCTGGCATGGGCGGCAAATCCGGAACTCGTAGAACGGAAGCAGATGGGCGTGCGTGTGATTCTATTCCTGTTGCTCATGACCGGGCTGACCTACGCGGTCAAACGCAAGGTCTGGTCCGACGTTCATTGACAGCCATCGAGTCCATGGTGAATGGCGATGAGACCGTGAGGGAGCCGGTCATAGCCATCATCGGTGGGTCGGGCCTGTATGAAATTGAGGGTTTGGAAGACAAGACCTGGAAGCAGGTGGCAACGCCCTGGGGTACGCCGTCGGACGCACTTCTGTTCGGGCGATTATCCGGCGTGCCGTGTGTGTTCCTGCCTCGTCATGGACGCGGGCATCCACTATCGCCGACACACCTCAATTATCGCGCTAATATCGACGCGCTGAAACGTTCGGGTGTTACGGACGTCATCTCTCTTTCCGCGGTCGGGAGTTTGCGAGCCGACCTGCCACCGGGTCATTTCGTCGTCGTCGATCAATTCATCGACCGCAGCTTTGCCAGGGAAAAGAGTTTCTTTGGAGAGGGCGTGGTGGCGCATGTCTCGATGGCCCATCCGGTCTGCCCGCGCCTGGGTGACAGCATGGAAGCGGGCCTGCGGGCTTTGGACTTGCCGGTGACGCGCGGTGGCACCTATCTCGTGATGGAAGGTCCCCAGTTCTCCACGAAGGCCGAGAGCGAACTCTATCGGTCCTGGGGATGCAGTGTCATCGGCATGACGAATATGCCAGAAGCCAAACTCGCCCGTGAAGCCGAGCTGTGCTATGCGACGGTCGCCATGGTGACCGATTACGACTGCTGGCACCCGGACCACGATCACGTGACCGTTGACGCCGTTGTTAGCGTCCTTCTTGACAATGCCGATAAAGCGCGCGCCCTGATCCGGCATGCTGTCCCGACGATCCGCCGTGAACACGCGGCTTGCCCCGCCGGGTGCGACCGAGCGCTGGACAACGCCATCATCACCGCCCAGTCGATGCGGGATCCAAGCCTGATTGCCAAGCTCGATGCCGTCGCCGGGCGCGTCCTCTAAGCCTCCCTAACCTGGTGCCCATTCGCCAAGGCACCGTGGCTGGTTGCTGGTCAAGCTAGCACGAAGCAGTCCGACCTGCACACGGGCCGCGCGCCACCCTCACCACGAGGGCAGACCCGAAATCAAACATTGGCAACCCATTGAATTGGCATGCTACGGCCGACGGACCCGAGTGCAATCTTGGTGACACGACGTACTGTTTTTGATTATACGGCATGCGCCAAGCGTGATCCAACGCGCTCGATGTGACCAGGAGCCAGGAGGCCTGAGCATTGCTCGATCTTGCCAGCATCATGTTCACGACGCTGATGATGATTTATGTCGTCGTGCGAGCCGTCCACCTAGATCAGACTGTCCCCTGGTTTCCGGTAACCCCGCCGAAGAAGCAACCGGACGCGGCATCCAGGACAGGCTACTCGACTAGCGGGACGCAACCACCGTGGCGCCATCGTCATTAGTGTTCTGACGTCAACGGATCGTCGCGGCAGGCCGGAACATTGGCTCTTTGATTTGATGTTCCTTTACACACGACGGAGCTGACCCATGCGGCGCGATCGGAGCGCTGGTATACCTCGCCGGAGATCTCAACCCGCTTGCGCATACCTCAAGCGGCTCACGCCTCCGACACGATCCGAGCTGGCGCTTCCGACGAGGTGTGCCGGCGTCTTAATGTGGTGCTCCAATTCGGCAGACGGGTCGTCCCCATCCGCCTCGACCGGAACATGAGTGGGAATCGCAGCATTGCGTCGACGTCAGATTATCTGCCAAGCGATCGCGGAGACGCCGCGACATGTTACGTAGCCTTTGGCTGTCCTGCGTCTATCTCGCTTTTCTCGGCCTTGGAACCGCCGCGCCCTTTGTCATGGTTCTCGGGTATGTGTGGGTTGATACGTTCAGGCCACAGGACGTTACCTATCTCTTTCTGAATCAAATACCAGTCGCCCTCGTCATGGGCGCCAGTGCGATCCTGGCCTATGTCGCCCTGGACCGAAGGTCTCCACCACCACCCATGGCGTCGCATTTTCTTATTGTCGTGATGGCCGTATGGGTCACGACCACAATGTTATGGGCGGTCGCGCCGAACGAAGCCTGGGTCAAATGGGATTGGGCCTTCAAGGCCATCATCTTTGCGGCCTTTATTCCGCTCGTTATCCGGTCTCGGATTCAGATCGAGGCATTTATCCAGGTCTATGTGCTGTCGCTGGCCGCGAATTTCTTGACCTTTGGAGCCAAGACACTGCTCTCCGGCGGCGGCTATGGCACCAACCTGGGACTGCTACAAGGTAACGGGGGACTGGCGGAGGGCGGATTCCTCTCGACCGTGTGCCTGATGGTGGCGCCGTTGGCACTATTTCTGGCAAAACACGCAACTCTGGTGCCGCGTCGGCGCATCGTATCGTTGGGTTATATGGGCATGGCGCTCCTCGCAACCCTGACTGCCGTCGGCACTTACCAGCGCAGCGCCCTGATCGGACTCCTTGTTCTTGGAGCCTTCATGATTGTGAAGACCCGCCATAAGTTCCTGTTCGGGTTGGTGGGCATAGGAGGTCTCCTGGCGCTTACCTATCTGACGTCTGATGCCTGGAATGCCCGCATCTCAACCATCGGCGGAGACGGTCTGGACAGCACAACCAATATGCGGATCCTGGTGTGGAAATGGACGCTGGGATTCGTCGCAACCCACCCACTCGGTGGTGGCTTCATGGCATTTTTGATCAACCACATACAAATCCCTCCGAGTGCGGGTAATCCGCTCGGGTCATCGGAATTCGGTCGAGCATTTCATAGCATCTATTTCGAGATACTCGGTGAGCACGGATGGCCTGGTATCGCTCTCTTTTTCCTGATTGTCGTATCGACACTACTCGCGTTGAGCCGTCTTAAAAGGCAAACAAAACATGACCCGGAATATCAGTGGTGTGCCGACCTCGCGGATGCCCTGCAATCCAGTATCGTCGTGTTCCTGGCCAGCGGTGCATTCGTTGGTATCGCCTACCAACCAATGTTCTGGTACACGATTGCACTATCGGTGAGCCTGCGGGCATATGTCTGGCGCGTCCAGGCTCAGCAATCGCAGCCTAAGACCGGCTGGCGTGGAGCCTCCAGCCCAATGTCTCCTGCGTTGGTCCCGCCCGTCCCTCGTCTGGAAGAACAGGAAAGCTGGCGTACGCGCACGAACCGTCTTGCCACCGGAAGACCTCGGCGGTAGGTGCCGGCCCCCACGGAAAGCCGACCAGAACCTCCCAGTCATATGCGATATACGGTCGCGGATGAATGACGCATCTAATCACAAGGCACAACCTGATCATCCCATTTGCGGACCGCCATGGAGGGGCAGTGGTAGGAGTACCCCCACACCGACAGATACGTACGAACTGCTCCAGCCCTTTGCTTATGCGCGGGTCACACGCTGTTGTGTTCAGCCGTGCATGATCGCAGCCTAGTGTATCGATCCTAACAAATAGTTCCCATGCTTGCCCAGGCGTGCGAATCTGGCGGCATGAAGAAGACCTCTCAGGGCAATCGCATTTCAAAATGCGGCCAAAAGCTGCCGGAGAAAGCCATCGTCCCACCCGGCCCGTTTGAACTTGCCGCGCAGAGATCCCTTGGATCCCTCCTTCTGAATGACGTTCAAGGCCATATGACGCAGGATCGCGTGATTATAAGGACTGTTGTCCAATCTGTTTCGATCGT
>Ga0082335_1003351_pt1 | contig 26630 bp, 29 predicted proteins | sample Subgrocontami58m_FD_72375 | JGI IMG/M metagenome (GOLD analysis project Ga0082335, IMG submission 72375) | Subsurface groundwater microbial communities from S. Glens Falls, New York, USA - GMW37 contaminated, 5.8 m (SPADES assembly) (version 2) ...
AAGCTTTTTTCCATTTTTCAACCTTGATTTTTTGTGAAGTCTTAGTGGACTTCGTGGCAAAGCTTTTCTTTCCGAACTCAACAAAAAATAATATGGCAAAAGGGAAAAAGACTACACCCCAACGCGAACAAAAGCAAACCTCCTTCTTCTCTTCACTCTCACCGATAAAACAAGATTTGCTGTGCGTTGGCTTTCTCTATCTCATCACGCTCGTATTGTTCAGAGGAATTGTATTTGAAGATGGCGCATTCTCAACCGGCGGCGATACGGCAAATGCTCTCACATGGATAAAGGTTGGCGACGACATCAAGAAGTCCGAAGGCATTGATCCGCTCTGGATGCCGAGCTTCTTCAGCGGTATGCCGACGTTTGGTAATGTTCATTACGTTCCGCATGATGTCAGTTACGCTCAGAAGGTTGTGGTCACGGTTCTCGACCTTTTCTACCTCAACAGGAAGTGGAGTTGGTTCGCCGTCTATTATTTTTTCTGCGGCGTGTTCACGTTTCTGTTGCTGCGCGTGTGGAAACTCTCGCGCATCGCCGCGTTGGTCGGTGCAATCACGTTCATGCTCAGTCCGTATGGCATAGGACTCGCGGCGGAAGGGCATGGCTCGAAACTCATGGCGCTGAGTTACCTGCCGCTCGTCTTTCTCCTCACACATCTTTTGTTTGAGCGAAGAGACATACTGAGTTTCGGTTTGCTCTCCGCGGCAATCGGAACGTTGCTCCTTACCAACCATATGCAGATTGTGTATTACGTGTTCATTGTGCTGGGCTTGTATCTTCTCTACCATATCATCGGAGATTTCAAAGAGAAATCCGCCGTCGGCGGACTCATTCCTGCGAAGACAGCATTGTTTGTCGGTGCGTTAGTCGTTGGGCTTTGCATTTCATCGTACATTTATCTTTCCGTTTACGAGTATGCGCAATACTCGATTCGCGGCGGCGGGACTGCCGGGGCGAAAGGCGGACTGACGTGGGACTACGCAACCAACTGGTCGTTCAATCCTGCAGAGCTGCTGACGTTGCTCATTCCTTCGTTCTTCGGATTCTCAAGCAACTATGTCACGAACTGGCAAGGACAGGAAACTGCATTGCCTCTCTATTGGGGTACGATGCCGTTTAATACTTCGACGGTATATGTCGGGGTGATTCCGATTCTTCTCGCAGTCGTTGCGTTGGTGTATAAGAGGAATTCAAAAACAATCTTCCTCGCTATTCTTGGTGTGGTTGTGTTGTTGATGTCATTTGGAAAGCACTTCGGCATCTTCTACGAGCTGCTCTTCAACACGCTGCCGTTCTTCAACAAGTTCCGTGCGCCTGCGATGATTCTGCATCTCATCGCATTTACGTTTGCCGTGCTCGGCGCATTCGGGCTGGATTTTTTGCTTGAACAACACAGCAAAGAGTTCAATGCGGAGAAGTTCAAGAAAGGATTGTTCTATACACTCGGTGTGCTGGGTGTTGTTCTTGTTCTTGGCTTTATCACCAAGTCATCAAGTATCGAGATGTTCGGCTTCACTTTCACAAAAGAGGGAGAGAACTACGGTCAGCAAACAGCGCAGGTAATTGCTGAGCTGAAGAAAATTCGTTTCGATGTTCTGTGGAGTGATTACATCAAGTTTGTTCTACTCATTGGAGCGGGCATTGGTGCAATCATTCTTTATCTCAACAAGAATATCGGAGTTGGAGCCTTTGCCGGAATTATCATCGGCATATTGCTCGTCGACCTCTTTATCGTCGATACGAAATTCATCGACCCAAAGCCACAAACACAACTGGAGCAAAATCTTCAACCTGATGCAACAGTGAATTATCTGAAACAGCAGCAAGGCACGTTCAGAATTTTTCCGGTTGGAGAGTTATATCAGGAGACATCGTTTCAGTACCACGGTCTTCAATCCATCGGCGGCTACAGTCCTGCCAAGTTGAAGATTTATCAGGCGATGGTTGATTCGTGCTTGTATCGCGGTTGGGATCCGAACTTCCCGCTGAACATGAACATTGTGAACATGCTGAATGTGAAATACTTTGTCGCGAACGGGCAGCTTCCGCCTGACCGCTTCAAGCTCGTCTATAGCGACGAGGTAAAACGGCTGCTGACATACGAGAATCCGGGTCTATTGCCCCGCGCATTCTTCGTCGCTAAAACAATCGTTGTACACAATGACGATGCAGTGTTTCATACATTGAACTCGCAAGAATTCAATCCGGCAATGACTGCTATTCTTGAAAAGCAGTTGTCGCAGGCAGTTGGGGCGCCGGACAGCGCATCCAGCGTTTCAATCACCGATTACAAATCGCGTGAGATAAAGTTGAAGGCAACGACATCAACAGCTTCTCTCCTGGTGCTGAGCGAAATTTATTATCCTGCCGGATGGAAAGCATACGTTGATGGTGCAGAAACGGAAATCTACAAAACAAACTACATCCTTCGCTCGATAGTCGTACCTGCCGGCTCGCATGAAGTTGTGTTTAAGTTCGAGCCGAAGTTTTATGAGATTGGCTGGACACTCTCAAACGCGGCGTGGGGAGTTTCAATTCTCTGCATTCTTACCGGATTGTGGCAGACTCCATCAATTCGCTCGAGATTTGGAAAGAAACAAGCGGAGCAGGCTGCAGGTTAGAAGTTCAGACCCTTCGCTGAAAACGCTCAGGGTTTTGGTTGACAATATGCTCCGCCTTCTCTATATTGCATATGCTTCTGATTGACCTTTCAACGAAATTTCCATCTATCTAAGGAGAGAATCCCTCATGTCAGATTTGTCATTAGACGCTCTTGGAATGGTTGAAACCAAGGGGCTCATCGGTTCGATTGAAGCCGCAGATGCGATGGTAAAGGCCGCTCGCGTAACACTGATCGGCAAGGAAGTTATTGGCGGCGGTTACGTGACCGTGATGGTGCGCGGCGACGTTGGCGCAGTGAAAGCCGCAACGGATGCGGGTGCAGCGGCTGCCCAACGCGTTGGCGAGCTTGTTTCAGTGCACGTCATCCCACGTCCGCATGCTGATGTTGAGATGATTCTCCCCAAGCGTCCCGCAGCAAAGTAATTCGTAGCGAGGATTTTTGCAACGCGCCAGAGGCTCTTCATTTCATCATTCGATATTCGGTGTTCCTTGTTCGATATTTCGGGATTGAATCGCGAACATCGAACAAGAAATGTTGAATGACGAAGTGAGGAGAGTTCTGGCGTGTTAGTCATTAGGTGAGCAATGCTTGAATACGCATTAGGCATGGTTGAAACGCTCGGACTTGTCGGCTCCATTGAAGCGGCTGACGTGATGGTGAAGACTGCGAACGTACGCCTTATCGACGCCGAGTATATCAGAAACGGCTTCGTAACGGTGAAGTGCATGGGTGAAGTTGCAGCGGTGAAGGCCGCTGTTGACGCCGCCGCCGCAGCAGCGCAGCGCGTTGGGCAACTTATTTCAACACATGTTATTCCTCGCCCAGCGGAAGATGTCGAGTTCATCATCCGAAAGCCTCAGCCCGCATCGAAAGCTTCGACGCCGGAATCAAAAGAGGAACCCGGAAAAGCTGATAGGAATGTCGACCCTTCTCGTTCAGAAACTCTCGATATGTTTAAAGATGACGATGAGTACCACGCTCAGCTTGACGCAATGACTGTGCATCAGCTTCGTACGCTTGCGAGAGAGGTTGGTGGACTGAACATTTACGGCAGACAGATCTCGAAAGCAAATAAGAAGTTGCTTATCAGTGAATTGATGAGGAAGCGAAGGGGAGTTTAGGATCTTCTCTACGAAAATCACTCCATCAGTTTGAAACTGATGGAGTTTTTGTTTATGGAGAGCGGAATGGCATTCCGCTCTACAGGTTACTTGCAGTTCTTTTGATATAGATGAAATGAAGTACAAAGGTTTACACATAATCCTCGCAACGACGCTGTTCGCCGTGTTGCTATGGTTTTCCGTCAGCATGAGCGAGCAATATCAGGTTCAAGTGAGTGCACCGCTTGTTATTCAGAGTCTGCCGCCCGGGAAAGCAATCGCCATTCCGCTGCCGCGTGCGGTGAAGCTGACGTTCAACGATTTGGGATGGCGGATAGCAAAACTCATCTGGGGCTCGGAGCTACAGTGGATTGTGGACTTGAACACGTTGCCGAATCATCACGCGTTGACGCTGAAAGATTTTACCGAGCAGCTCGGCTGGCGACTTGGCGTTCAGCCAATTTCAATGAGTCCTGAATCGCTGCACATCTCTCTCGATTCCATCGCATCAAAACACATTGCGGTCGTTCCTGAATACGTTCTTGATTTTCGTGAAGGCTATGGACAAGTTGGCGACGCCGTTGTAGCACCGGAAAGTGTGACTGTGAGCGGAGCAAGGAAGTTATTGCAACGAATCGATAGATGGCAAACAGCGAAGATGAGTTTTGAGCAGCTACGCCAATCTATCGATGTTTCGGTTTCGCTTGCTGACACAACGAACTCACTTCTCTTCACTCCAAGTCAAGTGAGTCTGCGTATCAACGTGCAGCAGTTTGCCGAGAAGGTGTTCACAAGGATTCCCATTGAGCTGCTTTCTGTCCCGCAAAACCGTGAAGTGATTCTCAGCTCATCGAAACTTGATATTGTCGTTCGCGGGGGAATCGAGCAGCTTTCGGGTGTGAGTAAAAGTAGTTTTCGTGCAGTGGTAGATTACAGAGTTATTCTTGCCGACACGAGTGGAATCATTCAGCCGGAAATCAATTCTCCCCATGGAGTACAAATCGTAAAGCGGATACCTGAACGGCTGCAGTATGTTGTGCGCAAGAAATACTAGCAACAGAGAAATAGCCCCAGACTTCTCAGCCTAAGGCTGATGCGCCTCTTGCGCAAGTCTGGAGAAAAGGAAAACCTAAACACATCGCAACGGCTTCAGCCGTTTCCCACGAGGGAGGAATCACGAACTATGCGCTTAGCCATCAACATTGACCATATCGCAACTCTCCGCGAAGCCCGTGGAGGTGTAGAACCTGATCCCGTCACCGCAGCAGCCATCTGTGAACTCGCGGGGGCAGAAGGCATTGTCTGCCACCTGCGTGAAGACCGCCGGCACATCAACGACCGGGATTTGCGATTGCTGCGTGAGACGGTAAAAACAAAGCTTGATTTGGAAATGGCGGCGACGGAAGAGATTATCGGAATAGCAATTGAGACGCTGCCCGAACTCGTCACGCTCGTTCCTGAAAAACGACAAGAGCTAACAACCGAAGGAGGGCTTGACGTACGCGGACACAAAAACTATTTGCACGATGTCATCGAACAATTTCACAAACATGAAATTGAGGTCAGCTTGTTTGTTGACCCGGTCGCAGCACAAATTGAAGCTGCCAAAGCAATCGGGGCAGACATGATTGAGATTCACACGGGCGAGTACGCCAATGCAAGAAACGAAAAAGAACAACTCGCGTTGCTTGAGATTGTCCGTTCCGCCGCACGGCTTGGCTCAGAGTTGGGCTTGGTCGTGAATGCAGGACACGGTCTGAACTACGTGAACATCAAACCAATCATAACTATTGAAGAGATTGCTGAAGTGAGCATTGGTCACGCATTAATTTCGTACGCGGTGTTTGTGGGATTGGAACGTGCGGTGAGGGAGATGCTTGCCCGCCTCCAATAGCTTCTTCATGAGGCGGGAGGGTGTTGGTGAAATGAGACCAAAGAATATGCTAAGAATCTTAGCGTGACTTGTTATTCACACCGTGAATGATTATCATGCACACCGTGAATAATCGTACAACATACGTTCCCCGCTATCTTTCGGAGCGCTTATCCTGGGCGTCGAAATCCTCACCCGTCGTCGTCATTACGGGAGCTCGGCAGACAGGCAAGAGTACTCTTGTGCAGCACCTCGATGAAAAAGGTACGCGTTCCTACGACACGCTCGACGACATTGACACGTTAGAACTTGCCGGCTCCAATCCCGACGCGTTGGTGAACCGTGAAGGGAGAATGACCTTCGACGAAGTCCAACGCTCACCTTCGTTGCTGCTGGCGGTGAAGCGAGCAGTTGATAAACAGCGAACCGCAGGACGTTTCATTCTTACCGGATCAGCAAACCTGTTGCTGATGAAGCGCGTCAGCGAGTCGCTTGCCGGAAGGGCTGTGTATTTCTCCTTGCTGCCATTTACGCGGCGCGAAGTGCTTGGCTTAGGCTCGGTCGGAATCTGGCAAGACTTCTTTCGTCTTTCGCCGACAAAATGGGAAGATCGCATCAAGGGGGAGACTGTGCCGCCAGAGAATTGGGAAGCGTGCGCGTTGCGCGGTGGTTATCCGATCGCCGCCTTGCAGATGACCGGAGATGAGGAGCGATCGCTGTGGTTTACGGGCTACACGCAAACGTATCTTGAAAGAGATCTGCAAGACCTGGCGGGAGTGTCGTCGTTGGTTGATTTCCGACGGCTGATGCGCGCAGTTTGCCTGCGCTTAGGCAACATCGTTAACCAAACCGAGCTTGCGCGAGATATTGGACTCTCGCAGCCCACCGTTCACAGACATTTAGACGCGCTGGAAGTCTCGCATCAACTCGTGCGACTGCCTGCGTATTCTATCAATCGCACCAAGCGACTCATCAAATCGCCGAAAGCATACTGGACGGATACGGCTCTTGCTCTTCATCTTGCTGCAGAGAAGCAACCCAAAGGATGTCATCTCGAAAACATGATCCTCTGCGACCTGCTTGCATGGAAAGGCTCCGGCGAAGGACAAGAACTTTTCTACTGGCGGACGACAACGGGAGAGGAAGTGGATTTTGTGATTGAGTGGAATGGTAAGTTGCTTGCTGTTGAAGTGAAGGCCACAAACAAACCCCGACTTGCAGATGCGCGCCACCTTCTTACGTTTCGTGAACAGTACAAGAAAAACTCGATTCCTTCTTTGTTGATTCACACGGGCAATGAAGTGCGATGGTTGGTGGATGGCGTGTTGGCTGTGCCGTGGTGGAAGATTATTTGAGCGAACCACATGGTTGCAATTGTGCATTTTGAATGCACACTTGCAAGTAGCCAATGAACTCAGCATTGCCGTATGACTGTAGGGCGGGACGCTGTCCCGCCCAGGTCGAATCAGCTCTTCGACCTACAATTCACTTGAGCAACAATAACTTCTTCGTCTCCGTGAACTCGCCGGCTTGCAGACGATAGAAGTACACGCCGCTTGAATGACCACTCGCCTCCCACTGCCTGCTGTGCATTCCCGCTGCTTTGCAAAGATGCCCCCGCGTTTCAACCTACCAACCCTTCTGGTGGATATGCCGTGTAAGAAATGCTTCGAGAAATTCTGGGGGCATGATGGGGAGATGACAACTCACGTTGGCGTTCATCCTTGTGCATAGCCACGACTCGCCGCCGTGCTGTTCTTCAATAATCTTTTTTGAAGACTCCAACGCATGTCTGATATTGCGAATCAGCTTATCGAGTGATGGGTCGTGCGCTTTGTAGAGCAGGTAAAGCCCCTGATTCACTTTGCTAAAAACAAGCCGCCGCGTTTGGCCGAGGGGTTGTGCTTCAGTAAGTGTTGTCCCGTTAGCAGGTGAATAGTATCGTTGAAGTTGCACGTAAGCGCCATGTTCATCGCGCTCAAACAAACTTGCCACACAATCAATCGCAATGTCGTTGAGTGACAATCCCAGGTGAGAAGAGTTAAGGTTTCCCGATGATTTCTTGCTCTGAAAAAGTCCAAACCCAGAAGACCGTCTACACCGGATGATGGTGGCAGGTCATGGCAAAGAACGGGGAGGTGCTTCCTTGTCTTTCCCAACGCTGAAATCTTAGATATCAAGAGCAACGGTGAAGTTTCGATGCCACTTCCTGTGGTAATTTGAATTCGATGGCGAGATGAGAAAGGACGATACTCAAGGTATCGCAACAACGTTGGGCTGATTACAGTTTGAGTTGCCCCTGTATCCAGGGCGAGCCGTACATCAACTTGCTTACCGCGTGGTCCGAACACTCTTGTATGAACAATAATGAGCTCCGCACTCGGATCGAATTTGGAACTCAAAGCCAAAAGACTGTGCCTTTAGGAATTTGACCGGTATAGAGCACTGAGATGTGCTTTAGCCGGAGTTTCGCAGCTTCCTTATAAAGTCTCTGCTTGTCTTTGTCGTGCAGTCGTACGCGCCCGCCAAGCACCTCAAGCTTTCGATTCGTCTTAGGATTCTCAAGAAGAACCCACTCAGAACGAAACCGCTCGTTTATTTCGTCAATTGTCAAAAAGTTATTCATTTTTCCTCCCGGACAACCACACACATTCAATCTCTCAACTCCAACTTCCGAATCTCATCCCGCAAACTTGCCGCCTTCTCGTAATTCTCCTTCTCAATCGCTTCTTTGAGCAGAGCATTAAGTTGCTGGAGCTTTGTCATCTTCGTTGGTGGGGAGGAAGGCTTTGATTTCTGTTGACGTGAAGAAGAGGGAAGTCCCTCATCCTCTTCCTCTTCGGGAACGAATGCGGCTTCATCCATGATAAGTGATGCTACGTAAATCTGCACCCCATAACGAACGGCAAGAGCAATGGCATCGCTCGGACGTGAGTCGATGAGTTGATTATCAATGTTGAGCTTTGCGTAGAATGTGCCGTCGCGAAGCTCGTCGATGATGATATCGTTCAGTTCTGCACCAAACGCTGTGATGATGTTCTTCATCAGGTCATGTGTAAGCGGACGCGGGGGTTTGATGCCTTCCATCTCTAAGGCAATAGACTGCGCCTCAGACGCACCGATAATGATGGGCAGGCGACGATTGCCATGCACTTCTTTTAAGATAAGTGCGTACGCGCCGCCGCTCGCGGGATTCGTCGAAAGCCCGAGTATGTCAACTTGCACCTTGTCCACTGCTGCTCTCCGTTCAAAAGGATTACGAGAACGAAACTCGTTTCAGATTTCTAATTTTGATATAGAGAAAAAACGCTAAACAATCAAGGCGGCATTAGAACCGGTTCCTACAACGGCTTTATCAAACCTATGAATGACAACGCAGATTTATTTCCCCAACGCTTTCTTCATTTCTGTCGTGAGTTCAGGAAGAATCTCGAACACGTCGCCAACAATTCCATAGTCAGCGACCTGGAAGATTGGAGCGTCTTTGTCCTTGTTGATCGCAACGATATATTTCGATGACGACATTCCGGCAAGATGTTGCACTGCCCCGGAAATTCCACATGCAACATACATCGTTGGCGCTACTGTTTTTCCTGTCTGACCAACTTGCTCGTCGTGTGGACGCCAGCCTGCATCAACGACTGCACGAGAAGCGCCGACTGCTGCACCTAAGACGTCAGCTAATCCTTCAATCAAGTGCCAGTTCTCCGGACCTTTCAATCCGCGTCCACCGGAGACAATAATGTCTGCTTCCGTAACGTCGGGGCGACCGGCAGCGACTTTCACTTCTTTCGATACTGTGACAAAATCTTCAGGTGACAATGCCACGGAGGCTTTTTCAACCGTTGCTGTACCCTGCGATGCGACTGCCGTGAAAACATTTGGTCGGAGTGTGAACACTTTCGTTGCCGTATTCACTTTTACGTCCAGCAATGCTTTGCCGGCGTACACAGGTCGTGTTGCGATCACTTCGCTCCCCTCAACCTTGATGGCAACGCAGTCGGAGGCGAGTCCTGCGTCGAGCTTCACTGCAACTCGGGGCGCAATGTCTTTTCCCATCGCGCTCGCCGGTATGAACACGATGTTTGCACTTTCCTTCTTTGCGACTTCGGCGATTACTTTCGCGTACGCGAGATTCGAGTGTTGCGCGAGTGTCGGGTCATTAGCAACTACCACGCGGCTCGCGCCGTAGTTGCCCAACTCTTTCGCTATCGCTTCGACTCCGCTTCCAACGACGAGCGCGACAAATTCCGCTTTGAGTTCGTCTGCAATTTTCCTTGCTGCCTGAACAGCCTCGAACGATGATTTTCTAAATTTATTATCCCTCTGTTCTGCAAATGCTAATACTTTCATGAGTTCCCCGGTTTCTGCTTGCGTGATTAAATGACTTTAGCTTCTTCGTGAAGGAGGCGAACAAGCTCCGGCACTGCGGACTTATCTGTGCCGACAATCCTTCCGGCAGCTTTCGCGGTAGGCTTGCGCAGCGCTAGTGACTCGACCCGCAGTTCTGCGGCAGCGGCCTGCTTCTCCTGAATCGGCTTTGTCTTTGCAGCCATAATCCCCTTGAGCGAAGGATAGCGCGGCTCGTTCAGCCCTCGTTGCGCTTGAATGACGCACGGCAGCTTTGTCTCGACCGTCTCGTGTCCGCCTTCGATCTCTCGCTCGCACACAACGCTGCTTCCGTCAATTGTCAGCTTCACAACAACGGAAACGGAATTCATGCCGAGCATCTCAGCAACGAGTGTTCCGACCTGCGCATCATCATAATCAATTGACTGCTTACCGAAGAGAACAATATCCGGCGACATCGTTTTGATTTCTTCTGCAAGACCTTTTGCAATGCCGTACGAGTCGCGTACGCTGTCATCTTTCAACAACACTGCCTTCTCAACACCCATCGCGAGCGCTTTGCGCAAAGTTTCCTTGTGCACGTCACTGCCCAAGCTTACGACCGTGACTTCGCCGCCAAACTTTCCTTTCAGACGCAGTCCTTCTTCAACCGCAAACTCATCGTACGGACTTAGCATGAAGTTGACGCCGGCTTTGTCGATGCTTTTGCTGTCCGCACCGACTTTGATTTTCGTTTCGGTATCAGGAACGTGGTTAACACAAACAACTATCTTCATCAATCCTCCAAGCTTTCAATAACTAGAAGTGGGAATACTTTCGGGGGAGAACAAATAATACGTTGTTCAATATACTCAAAGGGCGCAACAGAGACAATTGACTCTCAGGCGATTTTTGCATAGGTTAAGTCATAAAATTTCATCAGATGTTATCCAATCAGGAAGAGTAATGGCAAATCATCCATCGGCAGAGAAACGTGCACGCGCAGCAAGACGCAGGGCAGAACGAAATTCCGCAGCAAAGTCAAGAATGCGAACGGCGCTCAAGAAAGTACGAAGCGCGAAGGACAAAACACAGGCAGCGTCGGACCTTCAGAAGACAGTGAAGCTGCTTGACCAGCTTGCGGCAAAGGGTGTGATTCACAAAAACAACGCGGCGAACCAGAAGTCAAAGCTGACGACGTTCGTCAACACAATGAAATGAAGTTGCGCGAATGTTTGTTGAAATGCAAAAGCCTTGTATCTATGAGGCTTTTTTGTTTTGCGGGGGTTCCAATTTCTTTTCTTGTTGTTGAATTGCGAGAAGTCGCTCAAGCTCCGCCACTCTCTTCTTGAATTTCTCGTCTTCTTCAGGATGCTGCTTTGCCAACTCGTTGTAGGCGTGAATCGCTTCAGTGAATTCTCCTTGTCCCGCGTAAATCTCTGCCACTGTTGCTGTTACAAACTTCAAACTGCGCTCGCCATCGGGTGGAATTGACGACGATTCAGTAGAAGCTGCTGGATTCGGTTTGATACGTTTCACATCCTGCAATCGTTTTGCGAGGTATTCGATTGCACTTTCTTCTTTGTCCTTGGGCGGATCTTTCGCAAGAAACTGTTGTGCAGGAACCGTGTCCTTCTTGCCTTCAAATCTCTTCTGCTGTACTTCAACAAACTTCTGAAACTCTTTCTGCTCTTTCTCCTCTGCATTCGTTACCAATGTTTGCAGCGTAGGATTGTCGGGAAGTTTGCTGAGCGCTTGGCGATATGCAGCGAGTGCATCGGCAGTTCTGCCGAACGCTTCATGACATTTACCTAGGACGAAGTGTCCGGTCGCGTAATTCGGAAATGTGTTTGTACCGAGGAGACAAAGGTCAACGGCGCGCTGGATGTTTCCATCGCGCAGATGCTCTGCGGCTTCGCGTGCGAACGATGGCGATATGTTTACGCTTTCCTGCACGAGTGTTTGTTCTTACTTCGGCCCGCGCGCAACGAACGCATGCTTGATCGAAAGTACCGACGTAAACGTAAAGCCGAGCAAGAATAACAATTGGAACGGCACCGCAGCAAGCTCCAGGAAGTAAATTGAAGAGATGACTCCGAACAAACAGTAGAGCGCAAGCAGAATTTCAATCACAACAGTCGAGCTAATCTTCACAGGAACATACTTCTTATCTGTCCACGAATCCTTTTTGTTTTTGATGTTGTACTTCGGTGTGCGTACGAACTCGCTCTTCTTTTTGAACAAACCTTCAAGCACTGCCCGGCTGTTGTTCACTGAAAAGCCCATGCTCCCCCCCATAAAAACGGGGAAGAGGAAGAGGCGTCTTTGCCAATCCTTGTAAACATCCTTTTGTGAGAAGAAGTAGAAGAAGAAGGACCCAATGAACGCAAACACAAAGACGGACATAAATGTAAAGTATTCATTGTGCAAACCTGCGTGTTTGATGAACACAAGCGGTACATTCAAGACTCCTGCAAGCAGGATGAACGGAAACACCAGGTTGTTCGTAAGATGGAACGTCGCATGAATCTTTACTTTCACCGGCAGCTTGGATTTCCACACTTCAGGCAGCATCTTGCGCGCTGTTTCAATCGCTCCTTTCGTCCAGCGGAATTGCTGCATCTTCAACGCGTTCATCTCCGACGGAAGCTCAGCAGGTGATGTCACGTCATTCAAATACACAAACTTCCAACCTCTCAACTGCGCACGATAGCTAAGGTCGAGGTCTTCTGTCAATGTATCGGCTTGCCAGTTGCCTGCGTCTTCGATAGTTGTCTTTCGCCAGACACCCGCAGTCCCGTTGAAGTTGATGAAGTAGCCAACTTTGTTGCGCACCGACTGCTCAATCACAAAGTGCCCATCGAGCGCCATTGCTTGCGTTCGGGTAAGCAATGAGTAATCGAAGTTGAGATGTTCCCACCGCGTCTGCACCATACCGATCTTCGGGTCGGTGTTGAAATGCGGAATTGTCTTCAGCAAAAAATCCTGCTTCGGCACAAAGTCTGCATCAAAGATTGCAACAAACTCGCCGCGTGCAGTCGTCAATCCTTCTTTCAGCGCTCCGGCTTTGTAGCCTTGCCGGTGTGAGCGATAAACGTGTTTGATGTCGAAGCCGAGCTTGCGATACTTCCCGACAAGCGCACGGATGACGTCCACCGTTTCATCCGTCGAGTCGTCGAGCAGTTGAATCTCGAGCTTCTCCTTCGGATAAATCATCGCGCACGACGCATCAATCAAACGACCGACCACATATACCTCGTTGTACACAGGTAATTGCACCGTTACGACGGGATACTCGTCCAGTGATTGAACCGCAGGATGTTTCTTGTTCTTGAACTTCAGGTAATAGTAAATCATAATGAAACCGTGCAACCCGAAGATAAAGAGAATCGAGAGCGACACGATATAGGCAATGAGTATAAATTCTGCCATGATGACTTCTTATTGCACCTCTATTGTTTGATGATGATGGTTCTTATCGTTGACAATTGATCATTGTCCGAAGGACTCCTTCGGAGAACGTTGACTATTGACAATTCACCGTTCACAATTCTCAATCCTTCTTTGGGGCGTCCCACTCCTCGCCGCGTTGTTTTTTACCAGCCCGAAACCGTTTCGAGAAGAATATCTTGCGAGATTTTCTTCATTGCTTCATCCAACCCGGCATGTCGTTGGGCAAAGCCGCCCCCCGAATCATAGTCGCCGTAGTTTGTGAAAGTCTTTTCGTACATTTTTTTTCGCAGCTTCATGTCTTGATAGATAACCTTTACCGACATGTTGATACGACGCTTGTTCACCTGTTCGGTTCCTTGTGTGCCTGCACCGACGGCGAGAATATCATCACGCACTGAAACGATGACCCCTTCGATGATCGAATCTGCGGTGCTCTTGTCGGCGACTTCCAGACTATTGTCACGGATGAACAAATCGGTAAGCATCCGTGTCAGTTTCTCTCGTAAGCCTGCTTCGCCGAAACCCGATTGGTCATCTAACAACGGAATTGCAACCGTTTTCAAATGACTTGGTACCGACGCGCCCGTGAACGAGTAGCAACCGTTGAAGCTGACAACGACAACGAGTAAGATGATGGTAACGAGTGTTTTCATCTCTACTCTAAATCGTATTCTTTGATTTTTCTGTACAGCGTCCGCTCGCTGATGTTGAGCGCTCTTGCTGCCGCGCGACGATTACCTTTGAATCTCAGAAGTGCCTCAGCAATAAGCTTGTGCTCCATTTCCGTCAGCGACAGACTTGAATCCGGTTGAATCGCCATCGGATCATTTGCCTGCTGTACAACATTTGCAATTACAATTGAATGTTCGTGCAGCGCATTCTTCAGATCAACAATATCCGCTTTGATTTCAAGCAGCGCTCGCAAAATCAGCTCGCGCTCAGCCTGCTCAACACTCTTACCCGTTATCATGGGCAAGTTGCGCACTTCATTTGCCGGCTGCCGGTATTCTCTCAAATACTTTCGAGCGTCATCTGCCTGGAGATACTTTCCGCTTTCCAAGACCAACATACTCTCGACAACATTGCGAAGCTCTCTCACATTACCGGGCCAGTGATACGACTTCAAGACTTGTGTGCCGTCGTCCGAGATGCCGCCGAACTTCACGTTGTTCTTGGCAGAAAGCTCTTCCACAAACGCTTTGAACAACACCGGAATGTCTTCGGTACGATTGCGCAGCGGCGGAATGACGATGTTGACCGAGCGAAGTCTGAAATACAAATCCGAGCGGAAGCGATTGTTGCGAACTTCAACTTGTAAATCTTTATTCGTGGCGGCGATGACACGAACATTCACTCGCCGCGCAGTGGATGACCCGACGCGGAGAAACTCTCCATTTTCCAAAATGCGGAGGAGCTTCACCTGAGTTGATAGCGGCATCTCACCAATCTCATCGAGGAAAATCGTCCCGTTATCCGCTAACTCGAAATACCCTTTGCGCTCACCCGCAGCGCCGGTAAACGAACCGCGTTCGTGTCCGAACAGCTCGCTCTCGATGATGCCCTCAGGAATTGCGCCGCTGTTGACGGTGATAAGCGACTTTTTATTGCGCTGACTAGCGGCGTGAATTGCCTTTGCAATGATTTCTTTACCCACGCCGCTCTCACCCGTAATCAGCACGGTAATGTCGGTCGGAGCAACTTGCTGCACCACTTCCACAATCTTCTTCATCTCGACCGACTCGCCGAGAATGCCGTGCTCTTCTTGAAAGCTTCGTGGATTCAATGTTAGCGCCGCACGTTCCACGTTACCGTGTTACGACAAAATAATCGATGTTGAACGACTTCTTAATCTCGTCGCCTTGTGTTTGTGCCTCGTCAGCCGTGGCGTAGCTGCCTATGAACACATAGAAAAGTTCTTTCGAGCCCTTCATCTTGCTCACAACTTCAACCGGATACTTCTGATATTCGAAAAACATTTTCTGCTTGTTGGCATTTGCTGGAGTTGAGAACACCCCAACTTGTAACGCAAACTTTCCTGATAATGACCCGGACTTCGTAGCTTCTGCCTTTGGTACTTCTACAGTTTGTGTTGATTGTTGCGGAGCTTCAACGTTCTGTTCTGCGACGTGCTTCGTTTCTGTTGCAGTTGTTCCCGATACATATTTTGAATCAGGATATGTTGTCTTCAACTGATTCAATTTGATTTCAGCCGTGCGATACAGTCCAATCGCTTGGTGGAATTTGTAGACTTTGAACAGCGCATCATCAGCCCATTCGCTTTTCGGGAAATTATCGACAATGCTTTGATACATGCGAACTGCTTCTGCTCCATCCGTCGTCAAGACTGCCTGCAAAAACTGCACGCCCGGATTGTTCGGATACTGACTGAGAAGCGACGGCAATTCCGAACGAACTTGCTCGGCTTGTCCGCTTTCAATCAATGAAAGATAGTTTTCTATGTTTGGCTGTTGCGCGTAGACGCTTATTGATGCGACAACGACGAGGAATAACCCAAACAGCACCGACTGCCTTTTGCGGTCATTGCGAGCCACGCTTTTCAGGTCTACGACCTCGTGGAGGGGCGAAGCAATCTCACTATTCCGCATAGAGATTGCCCCTCTGCCGCGCGGGCAGGCTTCGTCGCAAAAAGCGCTCCTCGCACTGGCATTATTGAAAAAGCTCTTGCTTATCACGCAATCGCCTCTACGATCATTGAACCAGCCAACTTTCTGTCAACACCAACCCGCTTACCAAACAGCGTTGCCGAGTTGCATCGCTCAATCATCACATCAATGTACTCGCCCGGCTCCTCGCCGTTCTTCGGGAACACAACCGTCTTGTTCGTGTCTGTGCGTCCCGTCCATTCATCCTCCGACTTCTTGCTTGGACCTTCAACGAGAATGCGCTCAACCGTTCCAATCATGTTCTGATTGATCTCGAACGAAATCTTATGTTGCATCTCGGAGATTTCAAAAACTCTCTGCCCCTTCACGTCTTCGGGAATATCATCCACCATCTCCCACGCCCTCGTGTTCTCGCGCGGGGAGTACTTGAACGTGTACGCACCGTCGTAACGCACCTCCCGCATCAACTCAACCGTTATCTTATGCTCTTCTTCCGTTTCAGAAGGGAAGCCGCTGATGATGTCTGTTGTCAGGCTTGCCGTGGGAATGGTTTCCCGAATCTTCTCAACAAGTCCGTGATAATGCTCGACGGTGTACGTTCTGTTCATCAATTCCAAAATTCTGTTCGAGCCGGACTGCACAGGCAAGTGGATGTACTTGCAAATGTTGTCGTTCGCCGCAATCGTCTCGATGAGCTTATCACTCATATCCTGTGGATGCGGCGTCATGAAGCGCACGCGCATCGTTCTATCAACTTCAGCAACGCTGCGCATCAAATCGGCAAAATCGTAATTGCCGTCTTGATACGAATTCACATTCTGTCCAAGCAGCGTCACTTCCTTAAAGCCTCGTGCGGACAAATCTCTCACTTCAGCGACAACACTCTGTAACGAACGGCTTCGTTCGCGTCCCCGTGTGAATGGCACAACGCAGAACGTGCAGAACTTATCGCATCCGCGCATCACGGAAAGCCACGCGCTAATGCCGTCAGTTCTCAGCGGAACGATGTCTTCGTAATTCTCCACACGCGACAGCCGTGTCGCGATTCCCTTTTCACCAACAAACGCGTTCTCAATCAGCGACGGAAGTTTTCTATACTCATCCGGACCAACGACGAGGTCAACAAGTTTCTCCTCTTCCACCAGCTTGAAGCGCAACCGCTCCGCCATGCACCCGAGAATGCCAATCAGTGTCTCCGGCTTTTGCTTTTTGTATGTACCAAATAATGCAATGCGTCCGTAGATGCGCTGTTCGGCGTTATCGCGAATCGCGCATGTGTTCACCAAAATTACGTCGGCGCTGCTCATCTCGTTCGTGAAGCCGTATCCCTCCTTCGCGAGGATACCGCCAACGACCTCGCTGTCTGCCATATTCATCTGGCAGCCGTATGTCTCAATGTACACGCGCTTCATTGGAATCTGACAATAGAACTGATGATGGGAGTACACGAAATCTATCCAAAGCATCTTCGATAAACAATGAAAGGGGGTTAAAACAGAGTTAAATGATTTTAATTGCCTTACGTTTTTTCACGGAAGCGCTTCTGCAAATGCCAAATCGTCACTCTAGAAGTTGCATTGCACTTCTGTCAAAAAAGTTTGAACACGAACCTCGCGCAAATTCGCCTTCGGTAGACGGTGTCGCGAAGCCGCTAAGGAAATCAAAATCAACTTTGCACATTTGCGTCTTGGCGTGAGCCAAAAAACTTTTGTATCTTGAAGTAAGTTCAATCGTCAATCTTCATTCACACGATCGTCAATGATTATGATGCCCTCAGACCTGATGAATAGCATACACGCAAAGGCAAAGACACTCAAGAAAACAATCGTTCTCCCCGATGCAACAGACGAGCGCGCAATTCAAGCAGCAAGAATTCTTACTGACAAAGGAATCGTCAGCCCGATCCTCATCGGCGATACGAACGCAATCGAAGCACAAGTAAAAAAACTGAACGTCTCACTCGGTCGCAGACTCGACTCGGTGAGCGGCATCCGCGTCATCGATCCCGTGCGCTCCGAAAAGCTCAGCGACTTCTCACACATCTTCTACAACCTCCGTAAAGAAAAAGGAATCAAGTTTGATGAAGCGCAGAAGGCGATGACCAACCCGCTCTTCTTCGGCGCGATGATGGTACGCGAAGGCATGGCGGACGGCAGCGTTGCAGGCTCTCTCTCCACAACCGGAGACGTGTTGCGCGCAGGAATTCAAGTCATCGGGCTTGCACAAGGAATCAGCATTGTCTCGAGTTTCTTCTTGATGGTATTTCCGCATCAAGTCTTCTCGTTCGCAGATTGCGCCGTTGTTCCCGACCCGACAGCCGAACAGCTTGCCGACATTGCCGCCTCGACTGCCGACAATCACAAAAAGCTCACGGGCGAAGAGCCGCGTGTTGCGATGCTCTCCTTCTCAACAAAAGGAAGTGCAAGCCATCCGCTCGTCGAGAAAGTTCAGCAAGCAACTGCGTTGCTAAAGAAGAAACGACCTGACTTACTCGTTGATGGCGAATTACAGCTCGACGCAGCAATCGTTCCGAAAGTTGCACGAAGCAAAGCGCCCGGCTCACCAATCGGCGGCAGAGCAAACGTGCTCATCTTCCCTGACCTGAACGCAGGCAACATCGGCTACAAGCTGGCGCAACGACTCGGCGGCGCAGAAGCCATCGGACCCATTGTGCAAGGCTTGCGCAAACCCGCGTTTGATTTGTCCCGCGGTTGCAGTGTTGATGATATTGTGAATGTCGCGGCGATTAATGCGGTGGTAGGCGCTGCATAGTGACGGGTCTCTGCTTTTGTCCAACAAGAACATTGTTGAAAGGTTCCGGATGAACGAAAAGAAATTTAAGCCTCCAGAAGAGTGGATGGAACAAGCCGAATATGACGTTGGCACTGCAGCAGCGATGCTTGAGTCGGGCAGGTACATCTACGCGGTCTTCATGTGTCACTTGTCCCTTGAGAAGGCTCTCAAAGCGCATTTTGCAAAGAGGCTGGAGGAGAATCCACCTAAGATTCACAACCTAAATTATTTGTTGGAGAGGTCTGCTGTTCAACTGCCAACGGAGTATCAGAATTTTGTCGGTGAGCTGAACGATAAGAGCGTGCCGACGCGTTATCCGGATGTGTTGAAGAGAATCCTTCAGGATTACAAGGAAGAGCAGACCCGACGCTTGCTGGAAAAGACAAAGGAGATTGTGGGATGGTTACGAACGAAATTATGAAGGCTTGTGAGCTCATCCAACGAGTTTTCGAGCAACGGAGTTTGAAGCTGAACAAAATTGTGTTGTTTGGTTCAAGCGCAAGGGGAAATGAGACCGCTGAGAGTGACGTCGACTTCATCATCGTGTCGGAAAGTTTTAGAAACAGGGCGCTGATGGAGCGCGCAGACATGATGAGTGGTCTCAACCGGATGTTGGTGAAGACGCTCGACAGACCGGTTGACACTCTTTACTATTCTGATGAAGAGTGGGAGGAAGGCTACTCGTTGACCATCAACGCGGCAAAGGAAGAAGGGGAAGTAGTTTATGGTTGAGTGTTGGAGGAACAATGTGAATGTAGCGGCGATAAATGCGGTTGTTGGCGCAGTGTAAACCTCGACATGAATAAGAAGAAAACATTTCTTGAAGTTGAGATTGACAAGCTCACAAACTCGATTGAGAATAGGACTACCGGCGAAGTCTTTGACACAAAGATAATCCCGCTAATCGATGACAAGAAGAAACAAATCAAGAAGCGCGAGTGGCTCTTTGATTGGCACGAGCAGTTCTTGTATTCGGATCGTGCGATCTATAAACTCACCGTGGCTGGAGTTGCTTTTGCTTGCAAGAAAGCATTTGAAAGAGGGTATGAGGGCTACGTTTCATTTTTCGCGAAGTCGAAGTTGATTAAGCATTATGAACTGACGTTGGGAGCGCAATTGTTCAGCGGCACGAAGATGTTCATAGACACACGTGCTGCCCTAAATCTTACAAACAAGTATTTCGGAGGCTAAGTAATGGGACTGGTGAGAGAACCCAAGAACGTTGACCTATACATCGTTGATAAACCGGATACAGAAGAGGAACGTAAAGCGTTCAGCGAGTTTATCAAAAAGCAGAAGGCGCTTGCACGCAAAAGAAAAGTGAAGTACAAATTGCCGTGGCAAAACAAAAAGGTTACTGCTAAAGCATAACATTGTTCATTCAACACAAAGAACGGGAGGGGAGATATGAAGGGAGTAAAGCAGCCGATCATTATCTTGCTTGTTTTTACGGCAAGCATCAACTGTACCGACAAGACCATTACATCGAAAGAACCAGAACTGCAAACACAGAACTGTACCGACGTCCCGGTCATTCATCGCGGGTACGCAACGTTTTACACGTGGGCGGATGGTCGCGGCAATTGCGGGTTCGACGCTACGCTAAATGACTTGATGGTCGGAGCGATGAATCAAATTGATTATGCCGGCTCGGCGGTGTGCGGATCGTGCGCTGCGATTAGCGGACCGCGAGGTGAAGTTACGATTCGCATCGTGGACCGATGCCCTGAGTGTGCGCAAGGAGATATTGATTTGAGTCCGCAGGCATTTGCTCGCATTGCAGACACAACGCTGGGACGCGTTCCTATTACATGGAAGTTTGTGCCGTGCAACCTGCAAGGCAACATCATCTACCATTTCAAAGACGGCAGCAACCAATGGTGGACTGCGGTACAAATTCGCAACCACCGTTATCCGGTTGCACGCTTTGAATACTTGACCGCGCAAGGAACTTTCAAAGCTGTAAACCGGCTGGACTATAATTACTTCGTTGAATCGAGCGGCATGGGACCGGGACCGTACACGTTTCGCGTGACGGACATTTACGGACACGCGCTTGTGGACAGCGGCATCTCGCATGTTGAGAATGGGAATGTTGCGGGGGCTGGTCAATTCCCGGTGTGCAGCGCTGCTGATGATGAGAACCAGGAATGAAATAGCATACAACAATTTTTCAGAATGCAACTCACCGCGACAAAAGCAAAACCATTCCTCAAGTGGGCTGGAGGGAAAGGTCAGCTACTGGAACAACTCACGACCTACTTTCCTGACGAGCTGAAGCTCGGCGCAATCAAGCGTTACGTTGAGCCGTTCATCGGCGGTGGGGCGGTGTTTTTTCACGTTGCGCAAACGTATGACATCGAAAAGTATTTCATTGCCGATGTTAACGAAGAGCTTGTCCTTGCATACAAAACAATTCAACACGATGTGAAGTCGTTGATTGATCTGCTCGCTGAAATGCAATCGACGTATCATCGTCTTTCGCCGGCGAAACAGAAAGAGTGTTTCTATGACGTCCGCTCTGAGTTCAATGCTTCCTGTAAAGAGATACATTTCGATCAGTTCCAGTCCGACTGGATTGAGCGGACAGCACAAATTATTTTCCTCAACCGTACATGTTTCAACGGCTTGTTCCGCGTGAATGCGAACGCCGGGTTCAACGTTCCGTTCGGCAGATACAAGAAGCCGCTGATTTGTTCCGAGGAGAATTTACGGGCAGTTGCAGAGCTTCTAAAGCGCACAGAGATTCGTTACGGAGACTTCACCGCGTGTGAGGAATTCATAGATGAACACACGTTCGTCTATTTCGATCCGCCGTATCGTCCCATCAGCAAAACGGCAAGCTTCACATCCTACTCGCGCTACGAGTTTGATGATGCTGCACAGTTACGTCTCGCCGAGTTCTACAAGCGGCTCAACGCAAAAGGCCCAAAGCTGATGCTCAGCAACTCCGATCCAAAGAACATGAACCCAAAGGATCATTTCTTTGAAGAAGCATACAGCAGCTTTCGCATCGAGCGGGTGAAAGCAAGCCGGAATATCAACAGCAACGGACAGAAACGCGGAGCGATTGACGAGCTTCTTATTCTGAACTATTAACCAGAGACGATCGGCAGATGAAGACAATACTTTTTCTTATTTCAATTCTCCTCGCAATGCTTCTCACGTCGTGTGCTACACAATCGGTCTACCTTCAAGAGTTGAGTGTTGACGGACCGCAAAGCAAACCCCCACTGTTCATCACGAATGACAACAAGCAAGGTGATGTACGCATCGTTCCGAAAATCTCGGTCAGCAACTCACAGACACTTGAAGGAAGAGCGCAGGGGCACTCGAACGTCAACACGAGCGGCAGATATCGGGTTGACACGGTGAACGACAACGGCACGATCAGATATTTCGAGCGGAACGGCGACAACACAAAACCATTTGAACAAAGAAATTTCCGGTGGGAACCGCCCAAGATGACGGCGTCGGTGAACTTCGAGTATGTTGCAGCTCGAACTCTTTCATTGGTGCTTGGCGCTAGCTACTCGTCCGGCGGATCGCAGAGTTTTCTCGGGGCAATCACAGGCATTGGGTTCTTCTTCGAGAGTAACAACCTTGCTGCTCGCATTGATATTGGCGCGCAGTGGAGTACATCGTCGTATGACGTGAACTATGTTGTGACGACAACACCATTCTCGTTTGGATCACGCGAAACGGAAGTCGCGTTCTTTCACGAGAAAGGAAAGGCGACGTTTGCCAACGCGTACGGTGCCTTCACGGTGAACACAAAAGCTCCGGCGTGGCCGGTGCAAGGTTTCCTGCAACTTGCGATTAAACGTCAAACACTCGTCAACATCGACAAGCGAACAGCGTTTTCGGACAATGCGGTAGTGTTGCAGTCGACCTCCTTCTTCATCGTCACGCCGGGATTGTATTTCGACATCAGCCCCCAAACGAGAATTGTTGCCGGCGTTCATTTGGGCGACGAGACGGAACTGCTGGAAGCCGACCCGGGAGTGCTAGTTGTGCCGTTTCTGCAATTTGAGTTTGGGATGTAGGACGAATTGCTGATTCGCCCTTTGGGCGAAATGCAGCCTCCTCCCACATTTCTCAGCGGTGTATTAAACTTCATCTGCCACCAATCAGCGATGCGACGACTGCAATCGTCGACGATAATGGCTCATGTTCCAGACTGCCTTTCAACCGCAGCACCCTCTTTGTTCTTCCCCTTCAACAATCTGATCAAGGCAGCGCAAAGAAAGATCACTCCTAAGATCGCTACAACGGAAGAACCTGCCGGAAAATCGAAGTGTGTGGAGAAGTAGATTCCGAAAAAGCTCCCGACCACGCTCAGTGCCATGGCGATAAATACAAGCCCGGTTTTCTTCCGCGTCAAGAGTATGGCAGCAACAGGTGGAACAACAATGTACGAGAACACAGGAATTACGCCTCCGGCACGTACAGCGAGCACAATTGCGAGACCAATGGAAAGATAGAACAAGAAATTCCAAAGATTGAAGACGCCTATATGTTCCACTTGATGGTTCTCAAACTTCTCGGTCAGCTCGAAGAACTTCTTTCGAAAGACGATGTGCACTACACCAATCGCGCCAAACACCAGTGCCATCACCTCAATCTGTGTCGTGGTAACAGTGAACAGACTCCCGAACAACACCTCGGAGATATCCGCCTCGCCGTGAGGCGCCTTCGAGATCAGAAGGACTGTCGCCGCACACGCAACCGCATACACGATGCCGATTATTGCTTCCTGCTTGAGTCGTTTGTCTTTCACGTTGACGAACGAGAGAAGGAATGCACCGACCATAGTGAATACGATGGAAATGACTGTCGGGTCTTTCTCCACAAAGTTCGCAAACGCCACACCGAGCATCGAAATCTGACCGAGCGCCAGATCAACAAACACGATTCCCCTGCCAACCACATGGACGCCGAGATACGAAAGAAGTAATCCCATGATGATGCTGACTTTCAACGCGCTAAAGATAAACTCTTGATTGAACATATCTAACATTTCCTTTGTCTCCTCGGTTGGTGAGAAAGCCAGACGAAAAAGCGTTGCCACGAAGACACAAAGGCACGAAGGCTTTACTAAGGAAAGATTTTCTTCGTGAAACCTCTGTGTGCTTAGTGACGTTGTGGCTATTTTTCTACTTCAAAGCCTCAACCATCTTCGCAACATTGTAATCGAACAGATCAATATACGTCTTGATGCTCTCATCAGCGCCGACAGACGTTGCAAGCGTGACAACCTTGCCGCCGGCGTTCCGTGCAACAAGCTCCGCCGACTCCGCCGTGAAATACGGAGAGGTGATGATCAGTTTCATGTTGTCCCGCTTCATCTCGCCGATCACTTTGGCAAGCTGTGACGGTGATGGCGGAATGCCGGGCTTCGGTTCAAGAAAATCCACAACCTGCAATCCGAAGCGGTGCTCGAAATAGACCCACTCATTGTGATACGCGATGATCTTTGTTCCTTTGAATGGCAGCATCTTGGTCGTCCACTCTTTGATCTTCGCATCAATGATCTGGTTGAACCTCGTGAGGTTTGCCTTGAAGTACGCTTCGTCGCCGCCGTCGAGCCGAACAAGTCCTTCACAAATGTTCCGAGCAATAATTTTTCCGATTGCCGGGTCTAACCAATAGTGAGGATTTCCGTAGATATGAATGTCTCCTTCACCGCGGTTCACGCTTGTTGGCACCTGCAAGAGTGAAACATTCACAGACGCATCCACATATCCGGCTCCGCCTTTCATGATGCCGGCGTTGCGCGCACTGTTGAGAAGCGGAGGCACCCAGCCGGTCTCCAAATCCAGACCCACTGTTACAAACATGTCTGCCTTGGAGAGTTTCAAAATGTAACTTGGCTTCGGATCAACGAAGTGCGGGTTTTGAAACCCCGTGGCAATGGCAAAGACATCGACTTTATCTCCGCCGATGAACTCGGTGATGCTTTTGAGGTCCGGCAAAGAGGTTACAACCCGAAGCTTATCCTTTGCTTGTGCTGGTTCAGAGCCGAACAACAATGTTACGAGAGATGCAACGACGAGAATTTTCTGATACACTTGGTTCATTGAGAAATCCTTTTTGATAGTGAAGGCTAATACGCGTGCGCGCCATGCTTCCCGATCCCAAATATAGCTCGCAGCGACACCTGGCCAAAATTCCGATCATAATTCCTATCGGTGTATTCGTATTGCAGTGCTAAGATTTGAAATTCGGTGGGCTGGAATCGAAGCAAGAGTGTGCCCGCTTGGTCCCTATGTCCTTCAATGTCCGGAAACGCAGAAAAATCATACCTGACTCCGACGAACCAGCGTTTCTCAATTTGATATTCAGCGTATGAGTACCCACCGTATGTTTGAATAATGTCGGCATCGCTCATCTTTAATCTGCTCACCAGCACCTCGTTCTGCCAGGTAAAGGATTTGTAAGTACTGAATTGCAGTGGTTTCCATTTGTAGGTGATGTCAAGACTTGCCATGTTCGTTGAGAAGCCATATTTGTTCGGTCCAGTCAGGGCACTAAACCCAACTTCAAGCGTGGCATTTTCGGTCAAGTCAAAAAAGTTCTTGAGATGACCCATGTACAACAATCTGTCTGTCTCACCCTGCACCAGTGATGCATTGGGTTCGGAGCCAACCCGTCCCACTTCAACGACTAACTCCTGATAGAAATCATAAGGATTTGGCACGAGCCAACTCACTGAGACGCCTTCCATAAACATGCCTTCGCTGTCAAAAAAATTGTTGATCATTCTGGGAAAATCAACAAAACTGAAGTAGTGCGGATGGAGAATGTTTACCTTTCCAAACTGCGGTTTGAATTTGCCCAGGGTAGCTTGAAGCTGATAGGGAAGAGACAGTGATGTCAGCGTTGCAACTTCGAGTTCGATTCCAAGTTCACCAGTATTCAAGTCTTTCCCGAACGAGAATAGAAATTCCGCCCGCGCATAAGGATCGACCACAGAGGCAACCTGAAGCTCGAGCTCATTCAAGTATGTTTCGACTTTCCTTTTTCCAATACTTGTATAAGAGGAACGAAAGTCACCGATGGCACTTATGTCGGGGTTGGTTGATGGTGCGGTCCGCACAGGAGTTGCCGATGATTGTCCTTGCTGTAGTGACGAATCTTGTGTTGTCTGCATTTGTGCTTCTAATTGCTTGATGAGGAGCGAATCCGCCGTTGCCGTTGTATCTTGCTGTGCGACCGCGATCGAACACAAAACGAAGAGAAGAACCTCCGGGATACACGCAAACCGCTTGGTATTCTCCTTGAGAAGAACCAATTTCATACCGTTCCTGGTTAAGTGAGAGAAAATGGATTGTATTGGGAACAGCGACTACGCTGCGGATGGAGGCGGACCGCGTTTGCCGGAGTAGAGAATGTCGGTTTCGAGCGTTTGCTCGATGTGTGAAGGTAATGATGCGAGGGTGATGAGGGACGCGTCTATAACAGAAAAGTTGCCGGCTTCGGTGGAGAAGCGTTGTGCAAAATGCGAGCATGCAAGACAGTGGCGTGCGTCTTCTACCGAAACATGGATTTCGTTCGCGTCGCAGTCGTGGCTTGAAAGCACGGGCTGGGATTGCAGCAGGAAATTGGTATCATCATGGTGCGTAATCTCGATCAACGCGCCGCCGGTGAGGTAGCAGAGTAGAACAAGAAGGGAAAGCATATTTCTTTTTGAAGAGTTCATTGCGGAAGAAATATACAGGTTGTGGTGGCGAGAAACAAGGTTGAACAGATTGCGGATTTCGGATTGGCGATTGCGGAATGAAAAACATCTTTAAGCAGAGCGAAGTCTTTCGTTGTCATTCTTAACT
>Ga0082335_1003354_pt1 | contig 26568 bp, 25 predicted proteins | sample Subgrocontami58m_FD_72375 | JGI IMG/M metagenome (GOLD analysis project Ga0082335, IMG submission 72375) | Subsurface groundwater microbial communities from S. Glens Falls, New York, USA - GMW37 contaminated, 5.8 m (SPADES assembly) (version 2) ...
CAGCATGTCCGGCCCCCCGACGTCGAGCCCGTCGCTCGCGATCATCACGACGGTATCGCGCCCGACCATGCGCTCACCGAACCGCCGCAGGAAGTCGCGGAGGCACGCGCCGATGCTGGTGCCTCCCGCCCATGCATGGTGCAGGCGATCGAGACGACGGCGCTCCCCGGCCGCCGCTCGCCGCACCTCGCCTGTCACGCGCTCGAGCCCCGTCGAGAACGTGAACACCTCGACCCGCATCGTGGCGCTCGCCATCGCAACCGCCATCTGCAGCGCGGTTCGTGCGTGGGCGCTCATCGATCGACTGCCGTCGACCAGCAGTACGAATCGCGGCGCCCGCCGCGGGCGGCGCAGCCACCGGGGCGACAGCGCTTCGCCGCCGGTCTGCAGGCCGGCCCGCAACGTGCGTCGAAGGTCGAACCGTCGTCCTTGCCTGGCCGGCCGCCACCGGCGCGACAGGCCGAGGTGCAGCCGGCGAACCAACGATCGCGCGCCGTCGCGCCAGGCTCGCTCGACGCGCGGCAACTCGGGCGCGTCGGACGCGTCGGCGTCGAGCGGGCTGTAGCTCGATGGCGCGAAGATCGCCGCCTCTTCGAGCCCATCGCCGGACGACTCGAGCGGCGTCATCGGACCACCGCCCAGCCCAAACGCTTCGTCCGCGTCAGCCTCCGATGGCGGAGCGTGGCGCGCGTGCTGGGCGTCGGTTTCGCGGCCGTCGGCGTCGGTCCCCGGCTCTCGCCGCGTGGAGGGCATCTCGTCCTGTCGACAATCCGCGGGGCCGGGAAAGAAGAACCGCGTGAACGCCGCGTCGAAGACCGTGACCTCGTTCAGCGTGCCGCCGAGAATGGGCCGAAGGGCGTGGCGAACGGCGCGCTCGTCGGCGAGATTCACGACGTCGAGCGCCCGAGCGGCGTCGTGCAGCTCGCCAGGCCCGATGCCGAAGCCATGGTGGCGGCGCAGCGCCCCGCAGAATGCCGCGAGATTCTCCGGCAGGCTGGCGAAGGGGTACATCAGCGGCGCGGCGCCGACACGGAGCCGAACCCGAAGTCGGTCTCGAGGCTGTAGCCGCCGGATTCGATGGCGGGCACGTCGCCCAGAACGGGCTCGAGCGCCGCGCGATGCGCGTGTATGACGCCGCGATCCTCGTGCACCTTCAGCACGCATCCCAGCGTCTGTTCCAGCGTGGGCGCGTCGAGGTGCTCGCGGTGCAGGCTCATCAGCGCCAACGCCCAGTCGAGGCTCTCCGCGACGCCGGGCGCCTTCTGCAGGGGCAACCCGCGGAGCACAGCCATGAGCCGCGCAATCTGCTGCGCGAGGCGATCCGACAAACCGGGCACGCGCGCGTGCAGGATCTCGATTTCCTGCGGGAGCGACGGATACGGCAGCCAGAGAAACAGGCACCGCCGGCGCAGGGCGTCGGACAGCTCCCGCGTGCGGTTGCTCGTGAGGATCACGTGCGGCTTGTGCCGCGCCCGGATCGTGCCCAGCTCGGGGATCGTGACCTGCCACTCCGCCAGCACCTCGAGGAGAAACGCCTCGAACGCTTCGTCGGCGCGATCCACTTCGTCGATGAGCAGCACCGGTGACCGCTCGCGCGTAATCGCGTCGAGCAGCGGCCGCTTGAGCAGGAACCGCTCGCTGAACATGTAGGCTTCACGCTCCTCGAGGCTGGAACCCTCCGCCTCGCTCAAACGCGCGTGGAGCATCTGGCGCGGATAGTTCCACTCGTAGAGCGCCGACATCGCGTCGAGCCCTTCGTAGCACTGCAGGCGGATCAGCTCCGTGCCGAGCACTTCGGCGAGCACTTTCGCGCTCTCGGTCTTGCCGACGCCGGCCGGGCCCTCGATGAGCAGCGGCTTCTCGAGCGCGAGCATGATCTGCAGCGCCGTGGCGAACGCCTCGTCGACGATGAACCCGCGCTCGCGGAAGCGGTCGTGGAGGGCCGCAGCGTCTGTCATGGATGGGCCAGGTATGCCTGGGGGTCCTCGAGGAATTTCGCGCGGCAATTCGCGCAGCAGAAATAGTACGCGACGCCGTCGACCTCCGCCTCCTGGCGGGCCGAGGCGACCATCACGCTCATCCCGCAGACCGGATCGACGGCGGTCGGCGGCGCTGGCGGCGCGACGACCGGCGAGGCCGTCGGCGGTGCCGTCGCCTCCACGGGCGCGCCGCTTGGGCGCGCCTGGACGATTTCGGCGAGGATCGACAGCGCGACTTCTGGTGGAGTCCGCGCGCCCAGATCGAGCCCCGCCGGACTCCGCAACGCCGCGACGCCGGGCACGCCGCTCTCCTCGAGCAGGCTCCGGACGGTCGCGCCCCGTTTGCGCGAGGCGACCAGGCCGACGTACGGCACGCTGGCCGTCAAAAGGACCTCGAGCGCCTGCTCGTCGTAGTGCCCCTGCGAGACGACGACGGCGGCGCGGTCCGGGGTGCCGTCCCCGACGACGCGCGCGAGATCGTCGAGCGACACGACGTTGATTCCAAGGGCCGCCGATCCCGGCTCGACGTCGCGCCGCTCGCGCGCATCGACCACCCGCACCACGTCGTAATCCATGCTGCGCGCCAGCCGCGCCAGCGCGTCGGCCACGGGCGTCGCGCCGACCACGACGAGCGAGCGCGCCGGGACGAAGGGCTCGAGGTAGACGTCCACGGCGCCTTCAGAGGCGCAGCTCATCGGGACGACGACATGCTCGGCGGTCGCGGCGGCTCCTTCGCTGGCGTCGGGCCGAATCGACACGAGACGCCCGTGCCGCGCCGCGATCGATTCGAGCGCCTGTTGCCTGATGATCTCGCGGGCGCACGCGCCGCCGACGAAGCCCTCCATCCGGCCGTCGGCGAAAACGACCGCGCGATCACCCAGGTGCGCCGACACCGGCGCCCGCCGCGCCACGACGGTCGCGACGGCAAACGACTGCCCTTCGCGCCGTAACGCCGCCATCTGCTCGAAAAAGTCGGTCATCGGATCCATGCTCACGCACACAGTCCAGAAGCCATCTCATAGAGATGCGTGGTGTCCGCCTTTAGGCGGACCGTCACGGTCCGGCTGAAGCCGGACACTACGTACAAGAGAGGCGTTCGAGCAACCGGGCCGCCCGGGCTTTGAGCGGCTCGAGCCGGCCGGCGAGCTGCCCCTGAAACTCGACCGCGACGAGCCGCGCCGCCCTCACGTCGCGCCCCCACTCGTTCTCGAACAGGCTGTTCAACAGCGCGAACGTCTCATCATCGCGCCACAGCGCCTCTTTCGCCAGCCGTTCCAGATACCCCCACTCGAAGCGCTCTTCAGGCAGCTGGCCCTGCAGGAACTGCGACAGCAGGACCCGATACGGTTCGAGCGTGACCACCGCTTCGTTGCGAACGGGTGGTCCCACCTCGACAGGAAGCTGCTCGCGCAGCAGCGGCACGAGCCGGTCGGGAACGATTGCGAACTCGTCCAGGTGGAAGAGCGCGTGGGCGCTCTGAAACAGGAAGAGCTGCGGGCTGCGGTGCACGACGCCCGTGAGCGCGCTGACGCGATCGCTCGCCGCGCGATGCTCAGGAAGCCGGATGAAGCCCACGGCAACGTCCACTCGCGGCTCCAGCACGTTCTGCGCCACCAGCCACGCATCGACCGTCTTGTCGCTCGTGCCGGCCTTGAAGACGACCGACCACGCGAATCGCTCGAGGAACCGATCCACATCGTCGGGCTGATGCAGCGGAAAGAATCGCTCGCGGAGCGTGACCCTGGACATCTCTCGCGCGACGGCCGCGTCAGGCCGTCAACTGCTGGCGGACGTTGCCAAACGCCTGCGCGATCAGCTTCTGGGCCTGCGCGTCGAGCACGCGTCCGCCGACGGCCGCGATCGGGCCGCGCGCTTCGGCCTGGCCGCTCCACGTCAACAGCGTCGTGCCGTCGCCGGCATCGGCCAGGTCGGCGCCAGCGGTCAGGTCCACCGTACTCCCAAACCCGCCGCCGGACATCTTCATGTCGAGGCGACGCTTCGAAGGGGCGGGCAGCAGCTCGACTTTCACCTTGAACTTGCCGCGCACGGGCCCGACGCCGACCTTCACGACGGCCTCGAAGTGCGTGGCATCCTGCACCGTGACGTCGACCACCTCGGGAAAGCAGCGGCCGACCTTCTCGGGATCGGTCACGAACGTCCAGACCGTGTCGAGACCGACCGGGATCTTCTCCTCGCCGGTGTATTGCAGGTTCACGCGAGTAATCCATTCACGGTCCGGCTAAAGCCGGACACTACGTACGAGTTTCCGCGTCGCGGATCGCGCGCCACACCTTGTCGCGTGTGAGCGGCATGTCGAGATGCCGCACGCCCAGCGGGGAAAGCGCATCGATGACGGCGTTGACGAACGCGGCGGGGCTGCCGACGTTCGGGCTTTCCCCCACGCCTTTCGCGCCCATGGGATGGTGCGGGCTCGGCGTCACGGTATTCGCCGTCTCCCAGTGCGGAGTCTCGAGGGAGGTGGGCACGAGGTAATCCGTGAAGTTGGTGTTCAGGTTGTTGCCCTCGGCGTCGTACTGGATTTCCTGGATGAACGCCATCGCGAAGCCTTCGGTCAGCCCGCCGTGGATCTGCCCTTCGACGACCATGGGATTGATGATGACGCCGCAATCGTCGACGGCGACGAAGCGGCGCACTTTGGTCTCGCCCGTGTCTCGATCGACGTCCACGACCGCCACGTACGCCCCGTTCGGGTAGGTCATGTTCGGCGGGTCGTAGTAGTACGTCGCTTCGAGGCCCGGCTCGTTCTGCGCCATGTTCGTGTAGGCGGCAAAGGCCACTTCCTTCATCGTCACCGTCTTGGACGGCACGCCCTTCACCTGGAACTTGTAGTCGGTCCACTCGACGTCGGCCTCGCCCACCTCGAGGAGATGCGCGGCAATCTTGCGTGCCTTCTCGCGAATGCGGCGCGCGGCCATCACGATGGCGGCGCCGGCGACCGGCGTGCTGCGGCTCGCGTACGTGCCGAGGCCGTAGGGCGCCGTGTCGGTGTCGCCTTCCTCGACCATGATGTTCTGCGGATCGAGCCCCAGTTCCTCGGCGACGACCTGGGCCCAGGTCGTTTCGTGCCCCTGGCCCTGCGACTTGGCGCCCGTGCGCACGATGCCGGAGCCCGTGGGATGGATGCGGATCTCGGCGCTGTCGAACATCTTGATGCCGAGGATGTCGAAGTGCTTCGACGGCCCGGCGCCCACCACCTCGGTGAAGGTCGAGAAGCCGATGCCCATCAGCTCGCCTCGCGCGCGCTTCGCCGCCTGCTCTTTCAGCAGCGCGGTGTATCCGATCTTCTCGAGCGCCACGTCCAGCGTCTTGTGATAGTCGCCGCTGTCGTAGGTGAACCCCAGCGCCGACGGATACGGGAACTGATCCTTCCGGATGAAATTCTTCTTGCGCAGCTCCACGGCATCCATGCCCAGCTCGTCGGCCAGGATGTCCATGCCGCGCTCGATCGCGAAGCTCGCTTCCGTGACGCGGAACGAGCAGCGGTAGGCGATCCCGCCCGGCGCTTTGTTCGTGAAGTACGCGTCGACCTCGGCGTGGGCGACCGGGAAGGTGTAGCTGCCCGTGACGATGCCGAAAATGCCTGCCGGATACTTGCTGGGATCGGCCGCCGCATCGAACGCGCCGTGATCGGCGGTCGTGGCGACGTGCAGCGCGGTGACTTTGCCGTCCTCCGTCGCGCCGATCTCCACGTCCATGTGGTAGTCGCGCGCGAAGCCGGTACTCGTGAGGTTCTCCGTGCGCGTCTCGATCCACTTCACCGGCCGTCCGATCTTGAGCGCGCCGACGATCGCGCACACGTAGCCGGGATAGACCGGCACCTTGTTGCCGAAGCCGCCGCCCAGATCCGGTGACATCACGTGGATCTTGTCCTCGGGAATGCCGGTGACCAGCGACAGCGCCGTGCGATAGACGTGCGGCGCCTGCGACGTCACGTGGAACTGCAGCCGCCCCATCGTGTCGAAGTACGCCACGCAGCCGCACGGCTCGAGCGGCGCGGGATGACACCGCTGGAACCAGATGCGCTGCTTGATCCGCTTCGGGCTCGACGCCATCGCGCGAGCGGTGCCTTCCTTGTCGCCGACTTCCCAATGGAAGATGTGGTTCGTCTTGGCCTCACGGTCCGGCCGCAGCAGCACCGCGTCGGTCTTCGAGGTGAACGGATCGGCGACGACGGGCAGCGGCGCGTAATCGACCTGCACCGCTTCGGCGCCGTCAACGGCCGCCGCGCGCGTCTCGGCGAACACGGCGGCGACTTCCTGATACTGGAAGAGCACCTTGCCGATCGCGAGCACCATCTGCTTGTCGAACCCGTGGAAAGTCGGCAGCCACCCGAGCCCGGCCGCCTCGAGGTCTTTGCCGGTGATCACGGCCTTGACGCCGGGCACCTTCATCGCCTCGCTGATGTCGATGTTCTTGATCTCGGCGTGCGGATACGTGCTCCGCACCAGCGACAGATAGAGCATGCCCGGAAACGAGAGGTCGTCAACGTAATTACCTTTGCCCTGAATGAAGCGCGGATCTTCCTTGCGCTTCATGGGTACGCCGACCGAATGCAACGGCTTCGCCTGGGTACTCATCGTTGTTCCCTCGTGAGCGTCGTTACGTGTTGGCGGCGACCGGCTGGCCGAGCGTCCCGGCCGCCTGCTGCACCGCTTTCACGATGTTCTGATAGCCGGTGCACCGGCACAGGTTTCCGGCGAGCCCCTCGCGAATATCGGCCTCGCCCGGATTCGCCTGATGTTTCAGCAGCGCGTACGACGTGAGCAGCATTCCCGGTGTGCAGTAGCCGCACTGCAGGCCATGCTGATCCCAGAAGCCCTGCTGCAGCGCGTGCAGCTTGCCGCCCTCTGCGAGCCCCTCGACGGTGAGGATTTCGTGGCCGTCGGCCTGGACGGCGAACATCGCGCAGGACTTGACCGCGCGGGCGCCGTCCATGACGACGACGCAGCAGCCGCAGCTCGACGTGTCGCAGCCGACGTGCGTGCCGGTCAACCCGCAGTCTTCCCGCAGGAAGTACGCGAGCAGCGTGCGCGGCTCGACATCCCGTTCGTACGCGACACCGTTCACTTTGACGTGGACCTTCATGCCTGCACCCCCAGACGCGAGAACGCCTGACGCAAACCTCGCGCGACAAGCACGCCAGCCAGATGCTTCTTGTATTCGACGGTGCCGCGCAGGTCCGCCTGCGGCGCACTGCGGTGCCACGCGGCGTCGGAAGCGGCGCGAATCAGCTCCGCCGATGGTTTCTGGCCGGCCAGCAGCCGCTCGGCCGCGTCCACGCGCACGGCGCACGCCCCGGCCGCCGACAGCGCCACACCCGCGCTGCCGATAGTGCCGTCGGCGTTCAGCGACACCTGCACGGCGGCTGCAGCGGTGGCGAAGTCGCCGACCTTGCGCTCCACCTTCTGGTACGAACCGGCGGTGCGATCGTCGGGGACCGGAAACTCCGCGCCCAGCGCCATCTCGCCCTCGCCGACGGCTGTCGCGAAGCTGTCGACGAGAAAATCGTCGATGGGGACGCGGCGGGTTCCGGGCTTGCCGCGGACGACGACCGTGGCGCGAGAGGCGAGCGCGACCGCCGTCCAGTCACCGGCCGGATCGTTGTGGCACAAGCTGCCGACGACCGTGCCCATCTGGCGCACGACCGGGTCGGCGACCACGCGTGACACATCGTGGATGAGGCTCCAGCGGCGCTCGCCGATCCACGGCGCGCGCTCGATGTCGCTGTCGCGCGCGATCGCGCCGACCGCCAGCACCTGATCGCTGATGCGCAAATAGTTCAGGTCGTTCAGCGAGTTGATGTCGACCAGAACGGCGGGACGCGCGAGTCGGAACCGCATGGCCGGAATGAGGCTCTGCCCGCCGGCCAGCACACGGGCCTCGGCCCCATGCTGCTGCAGGTGTGCGAACGCCTCGTCTGTCGTGTGAGCCCGGAGGTAATCGAAGGCTGCAGGAATCACGTCGCCAACCTCCCACCTTGGAAAAAAGGGATTCTACTACATCGACGCGACCGATCGCCGCCACAGTCTTCCCTTATGAGATTGTGAACACATCAACTTGAACGCAGAGGGCGCGGAGCCCGCAGAGAAGAAATGCCCAAGGATGTCTCAGCGTGCTCTGCGAGCTCTGCGTTCACACGTCGGGCTCGGCATGCGAAGTCCGTTCGATTGGCTGTGATGTCCACGCGGTCGTGATTGGCTGCCGCCGGAGCAGCCAACCCCGTGATCGCAGCGAACCACGACGCCGGCCACATGGGCCGCTACGTGCTAACATCCACCGTTCCTGACACATCGGAGTGAAATCGACTCAGGCGGCCGGCGGCGATTGGCCTTGACCAACGCGTTGCGGTCTACTTCAATACCTGTTAGCCAGCTTGATTGAAGCTACAGACCCAGGACAAGCCGAAGACCGTTCTCGACATCCTTGAGGAACTGGCCTCGGACGCGGCCCGCCAGTTCAATTAAGAATTCACGATCGACAGTGATGACTTGCGACACATTCGCAACCGAATCCTTTCGTAACCCAGACGCCTTGGCAGGGATCAAGACATTTCCGGGCGCGTCGAGGAGACGAAGGTTCGTGCTCAACACGACGGCTATCACGGTATGCAGCCGACTTCGGTTGAAGGCGTCGCTTTGAACAATCAACACAGGCCGGTTGTACCCGGGCTCGGAGCCTTCGGGCTCCCCCAGATCAGCGGTCCACACCTGCCCCCGTTCGACGGTCACGGCTCGCGGGTGAGTGACCGGCCTTGCAGGCGCCTCACGGCTGGCGGCAGCCGACTGTCTTCGGATTCGTACACGGCATTGAGGCGTTCTGTGATCTTCCGACCGCGGCTCTTGGCCACGAACTCGGCGAGCGCCGTGGCATACAGACGACTGCGTGACACACCGAGCCGTTTGGTTAACGTCTCAGCCGATTCAAACAATTCATCGGGTATCGACAACGCGACTTTCATACCGTAGTATTACCATGGTACGACGCAGCGAGGCAAGCTGGCTAACAACGCGTTGCACCAGACGGCCGCCGGCACTATCCTGAGCGGCCGCTGGTGAACGCGAACGTGTTAGAGGGCTCCAGAGACCATCTGTCGCAGCTACGCGTGAATCTCTTCAAGAACGGCCGGTCGGAGCTTCTCTCGTTGCTTCGCGAGCACGACGTCGAGTTCGTTGAGCGCGCCTCAGCCCGGCGTCATCATGAACGCGGGCGAAGTCATCGAGATCATCAACGCAGCAAAAGACGTGTCGCCCCACGGTGCCGTTGCGCCTCAAGAGAGCAGCCGGACCGGCGCCGAAGACCGCTGCCGCGAGCCTGAGCACATGACACGTCGATGAAGTCGCCATGGTGAGCGCGGTCGTTCTCGCGGCGGGCGCCTCGACGCGGATGGGGACCCAGAAGCTGCTCTTGCCGTTTGGCAACGAGCCGCTCCTCCGCCGGGCGGTCCGACAGGTCTTGGCCGCCGGCTTCGACGATGTCCTGGTCGTGCTGGGCAGCGAGCACGAGGCGACGCTGGCCGCGCTCGAGGGGCTGCCCGTCCGACATGCCCTCAACATGCAGTTCGCCAGCGGGATGGGCAGCTCGTTCCGCACGGCGGTCGAGCATCTGCCCGACAGTGCCGCCGCCATGTTCGCGCTCGCCGATCAGCCGTTCGTGACCACCGGCGAGTACCGGACCGTCCTCGACGCCTACCGCCAGCACGCGCCGGCCATCGTCAGCGTCCGGTACGGCGAGGTCATGGCGCCGCCGCATCTGTTCACGAGCGAGTTCTTCCCCGAGCTCGCCCAGCTCCAGCACGGCGCCCGGTCCCTCCTGCAGCGGCACGTCGAGCGGACCATGGTCCTGCAGTTTCCGCCGGACCTGCTGGTGGATATCGACACGCCCGAAGACTACGAGCTGGCCAAGAGCCGCTTGTCTGCGGGGCGGTGAAGGCTGCCGACCGAGCCGCTGAGGAACCCTCCGTCGAAACCGCGTCGAATCGCGAGGAGCTCTCCCAGAATGGACGTCGCCACTTCCTGTGGTGTCTCAGCCCCCAGCGAGAGCCCCACCGGGCTTCGCACGCGCGCGGCCTTCGACGCGTCCGGCACGTAGCCCTGCTCCGCCAGGCCGGCCAGCAGCTTGTCGTAGCGCGAACGGGGCCCGAGCACGCCGATGTAGGCCGCGTCCGATTCGAGGCTGAAGCGGAGACTCTCCTGGTCACGCTCGACGTGGTGATTCATGATCAGCGCGAAGCTGCCGGCACCCAGCGTCACGCGCTCGGCGAACTGGCTGAAATGCGCGCACACCAGCGTCGCGCCGGCGAAGCGCCCCGGCGTCAGGAACGCGTCGCGCACATCGACGACGGTCACCGCGAACCCGAGCGCCCAGGCCATTTGCGCGACAGGCGCCGCATCGTGTCCGGCGCCGAAGATCACGAGGTCGGGCGGCGGCATCGTGATTTCGTAGAACACTTCAGCGCTGCCGATGCGATCGGGACCGGACGCCGGATACGGCGACCCAAGGCGCGCGCGGGCACGCGCGATCGCCGCCTGCTCGACGACCGGATCGGTCAACCCTCCGGTGACGCCGCCCGTGCCGCGGACGATCATCCGGCCCGACGCGCCGGAGAGGGGCGTGACGAGCACGGCGGCCTCGCCGCGCTCGAGAATCGTCAACCAGTCGTTCGTGATCGGATCGTCAGCGATCCGCTCGATGCGGATGTCGACGGCGCCGCTGCAGCCGATGCCCAGCCCCCAGACCGAATCGTCTGCCAGGTCGTAGCTCACGATGACCGGCTCGCCGGTGGCGATGACGCGCGCCGCAGCTTCGGCGACCGTCGGCTCCAGGCATCCTCCCGACAGCGCGCATTCGTACGTCCCGTTCCGACGGACGAACATCCGCGTGCCCTCGCGCCGGTACGCGCTCCCTTTGACCCGCACCACCGTGGCCACCGCCGCGGGCTCGCCAGCCGCGCGCGCCTGGCGGATCGCGTCGAGGAGCTGCTCGGTTTCACGCCGATCCACACCAACCACCTTCTCTGACGGGTACGATTCCGTCCTCGCCGGCAGGCCTGAAGGCCTGCGCTACACGTGATGCGGCCTGAAGGCCTGCGCTACACGTGATTCTGCCACGTGCTCTCACTCCGTGGAGACCACCTCGTCGCCCGCCGCCGCCGCCGCGGCGCGCAGCGCGTGCCACGGCAGCGTCGCGCATTTCACACGGACGGGAAACCGCCGGACGCCTGCCAGCGCCGACAGCGTGCCGAGATCGTCGACGGGCGCGTCGGAGGATGCCGAGATCATCCGCTGAAGGCGCTCGAACAGCGCGTCGGCCTCGGCCACGGTTTTCCCTTTCACGCGCTCGGTCATGAGCGACGCCGACGCGGTCGCGATCGCGCAGCCCAGCCCCTCGAAGCTCACGTCGCGGATGACCCCGTCGTCGACCTGGACGTACACCGTCAGCCGATCGCCGCAGAGCGGATTGAAGCCCTCGGCTTTTCGGCCGGCCTCGAGCGTGCGGAAGTTCCGGGGGTGTTTGCTGTGGTCGACGATCACGTCCCGGTAGAGCGCCCGGAGGTCGGAGGTCATCCGAACAGCCCGCGCACGGTCTGCAGCGCAGCCGACAGCGCGTCGATGTCGTCGTGGTTGTTGTACAGCGCCAGCGAGGCCCGCGCCGTCGCCGGCACGCCGAGCCGATCCATGAGCGGCTGGCAGCAGTGATGGCCCGCGCGGATCGCCACGCCCTCACGATCGAGAATCGTCCCGACGTCGTGCGGGTGCACACCGTCAAGAACGAACGACAGCACGCCGGCCTTGTCCGCGGCCGTGCCGATCACGCGCACGCCCGGAATTCGCGAGAGGGCGTCGGTGGCGTACTCGAGCAGCTCCCGCTCGAAGCTGACGATCCGTTCGAAGCCGATCCCGGTGAGATAGCCAATCGCCGCCGCGAGGCCGACGGCTCCCGCAATGTCCGGCGTGCCCGCTTCGAATCGGTACGGCGGGACGTTGTAGAGGGTTTGGTCGAAGGAGACCGAACGGATCATGTCGCCGCCGCTTTGATACGGCGGCATCGACTCGAGCCGCGCCGACGTCCCATAGAGCACGCCGATGCCGGTCGGACCGAACATCTTGTGGCCGGAGAACGCGTAGAAATCACATCCCAGGGCCTGCACGTCGACCGCCCCGTGCGCGACCGCTTGGGCGCCGTCCACCAGCACCGGGATGCCGCGCTGATGCGCGATGCGCACGATCTCCTCGACCGGATTCACCGTGCCCAGCACGTTCGACACGTGCACGACCGACACGATTCGTGTCCGATCGGTCAGCAGCGTCGCATACGCGTCGAGATCCAGCTCGCCCGCGCCGGTCGTCGGGATGATGCGGAGCCGCGCGCCCTGTTGTTCACAAGTGATCTGCCACGGCACGATGTTCGAGTGGTGCTCCATCGCCGAGATCACGATCTCATCGCCCGGGCCGACGCGCGAGCGCCCGAAGGTGGCGGCCACCAGGTTGATGGCCTCGGTGGTGCCGCGCACGAAGACGACCTCCCGCGGCTCACGCGCGTTGAGGAACCGGCCGACGATGGCGCGCGCCTCCTCGAAACTGTCGGTCGCGCGGACGCTGAGCCAGTGCACGCCGCGATGGACGTTGGCGTTCTCCTCGACGTAGTACTGCGTCACACGATCGATCACGACCTGCGGCTTCTGCGTCGTCGCGGCGTTGTCGAGATAGACGAGCGGCTTGCCGTGAACACGCTGCCGCAGGATGGGAAAGTCTCGACGGATCGCCGCGCCGTCCCACGCCGCCGCCCACCTCGCCGGCCCCGGCGAGCCACTCCTCATGATCGCGCCCCCGGCACGAGGATACCGCGGGCAGCCAGGCGCGCACGAGGGCGCCGAAAATGGAGTTCCTCAGCGACGAAGGCCGATCAGTTGATGTGGGTGATGTCCGTGCCCAAATGAACGGCCCGCTTTGCCGTGTGGGGTGGCCGGTGAACCTGGGTTGGCAGGTGGAGCGCTCAGAGCCACGCTTCAGGCTTCCTGGCTACGCAGGCATGCACACCACGCGGCGTCGCGACTCACTTGGATGAAAGTTGGCTCACGCGAGCCGACCGCCATCACGGCAAAGCGGGAAACCGAAACTCTGCGTAAATGGCCCCCTTTCCCAGCCACATCGCTGCGATCTAGTGGAGCAACCTGCTCGCCACAGCGCGGATGGAGTCGGCTTCCTTAGCTAAATGATTGGCTTATATAGATTTGCGTTGTTGAGGTCGGAATGGGCATTGGCAGATGGAACACAAGGCAGTGTTCACTATCAGCTCACATACATAGCGATAATCTGCAGAAGTGCGTGACAATGCCTGCAATAACGGCACAAATGGCATTCGTTCAATAACGCGACATGCGTGGCACATAAATGAACATGTTATCCCTCAGAGTCCTTTTATTGTGGAACCGCCCTCGCTGACGAATAATGGAGGTCCCATGAGCTCCACGACAGCAGATGGATTCGGCACGCTCGGCCTCATCGACGAGCTGGCGGCTTCGGTCAACGCGCTCGGGTACGAAGAACCGACGCCGGTGCAGCGCGAAGCGATTCCACTCCTGATTGCGGGACGCGACCTGCTGGCCCAGGCGGCCACCGGTACCGGAAAGACCGCCGCGTTTGCGCTGCCCATGCTGCAGCGCCTCGCCCGCGACCCCGAGGCAAAAAAACATACCGGCGGTCTCATCCTCGTCCCCACGCGCGAGCTGTCGATGCAGGTCGCCGAAGCGGTCCACAAGTACGCCAAGGGCGTCGGCATCAAGGTGGTGCCGATCTACGGCGGCGCGCCCATTTCGCAGCAGATCTCCACGCTCCAGCGCGGCGTCGGCATCGTCGTCGCAACGCCGGGACGCGCGCTGGACCACATCAAGCGCGGCACGCTCACGCTCGCGCACCTCCACCTGCTGGTGCTCGACGAAGCGGACGAGATGCTGGACATGGGCTTCGCCGAGGATCTCGACGCGATCCTCGAGGCGACGCCGAAGACGCGGCAGACGGCACTCTTCTCGGCCACGATGCCGGCGCGGATCCTGTCCATCGCCGAGCGCCACCTGAAAGATCCGGCGCGCGTGATGATCGCCAGGGAAAAGACGGCCGCGGGCAAGCTGCCGCGCGTGCGGCAGGTGGCCTACATCGTGCCGCGCGCCCACAAGCCGGCCGCCCTCGATCGCGTGCTGGACATGGAGAACCCGACGTCGGCCATCGTGTTCTGCCGCACGCGGCTCGAGGTCGAGACGCTGGTCGAGACGCTCAGCGCGCACGGCCGTCGCGCGCAGGCGCTGCACGGCGGCATGGAGCAGCGCGCGCGCGATCGCGTGATGCAGCAGTTCCGCGGCGGGAAGGCCGATCTGCTCGTCGCCACCGACGTCGCCGCGCGCGGCCTCGACATCGAGCACCTCTCGCACGTCTTCAACTACGACGTGCCCGCGGCGGCGGAGGCCTACGTGCACCGCATCGGCCGCACGGGGCGCGCCGGCCGGGCCGGCACCGCCATTACCCTCGCCGAACCGCGCGAGCACCGCCTGCTCCGCGCCATCGAGAGCTTCACGAAGCAGAAGATCGAGGTCGCCACCGTGCCGACCGTCGCCGAGCTTCGCGCCCGGCGGCTGGACGTGACGCGCGCGTCCATCCGCGAGCGCATCCTCGCCGGCGATCTGGACGATGTGCGCGTCGTCGTCGACTCCCTGGCGCAGGAATTCGACATCGTGGACATCGCGGCTGCCGCCGTGAAGCTGGCGCACGCCGCCGAAGCGGGAGACGAGGCGGAACGCGACATCCCGGTCGTCGCGCCCCAGATGGGGGGCGCGCGCGACAGCGGCGGCGGGCGCGACAGCCGGCGTCCCGAGAGGCCCGGCAAGGTCTGGGCGGCCGGCGCTCAGCGGCCCCGCGACGCGCGCCCCGGCCCGCGCTCGGAGCCCCGCCCTGGCTCCGGCGCGGGCGAGGCCGTCGCGCGGCTGTTCATCGGCGCGGGACGCGAGGCGGGCATCCGGCCGGGCGACCTGGTCGGCGCGATCACGGGCGAGGCGGGCATCAACTCCCGCGACCTGGGCGCGATCGAAATCGCCGATCGCTTTTCGCTGATCGACGTGCCCGAGTCACGCGCCGACGAGATCGTCGCCGCGCTGCGATCGACGACGCTGCGGGGCCGCAAGGTGACCGTGCGGCGCGATCGCGCTCAAGGGTGACCGCGCTCAGGGATGAACATCGCCGGCCAGGTGGGCCGCGCGGCTGCGTCGGTGGACGCTTGCGGCAGATGTTGCGCGTTGTCGCTCGAGTAGGTTGCCAGAACGTCATTGAGCCCTGGGGATGTTTGCCGCATCTCGAGCAGATCGATCCCGTTGGCCGCATACCCGGCGAGCCATTGTTCTTGGTCAACCGCAGCGGCAATCGCCCGTCGGCGGAAGGGGCGGCCGAGCGGTTCGACCAAGCGCGCACCCTCTGCCGAGAGGCGGGGTTCCGCCGCATCACGTTCCGCGGGGATACCGATTTCTCGCAGACGCGCCATCTGGATCGCTGGGACGCCGCCGGCGTGCGGTTCGTCTTTGGCTACGATGCCCGCGCCAATCTCAAAGCCGGCGCCGACGCGCTGCCCGGCGGTACGTGGACCCCGCTGGTGCGGCGCCTGCCGTACGAGGTGCAGACCGAGCCGCGGCAGCGACCGGCGAATGTCAAAGCCACGGTGATCGGCGCGCGAGAGTTCAAGAATTTGCGGCTTGAGGCCGAAGCGGTCGCGGAGTTTCCGTACCGCCCCACCGGGTGCACGAAGACCTACCGGATGGTGGTGGTACGCAAGAACATTTCGGTCGAGCAGGGCGAACAGCGGCTGTTTGACGAGATTCGCTACTTCTTCTACCTCACGAATGATCACGAGACCGCAGCTGCGGAGGTGGTCTTCCTGGCCAACGACCGATGTAACCAGGAGAATCCGATCGATCAACTCAAACACGGCGTTGTCGCGACGCGGATGCCGGTGGACACGTTACTGAGCAACTGGGCCTATATGGTGATGGCCGCCCTCGCGTGGACCCTCAAGGCGTGGTTTGCGCTGCGGTTGCCCGAGACAGGCCGGTGGGCGGCACGCTACCGCGCTGAAAAGATCGCCGTGCTCCGGATGGAATTCAAAGCCTTTCTCCACGCGTTTATGTTGATTCCGGTCCAGGTCGTGCGCACGAGTCGCCGCCTCGTGTTCCGCTTGCTCGCTTGGAATCCGTGGCAGGCCGTGTTTCTTCGCGGATTCGACGCGTGCCGCACGCCAATGCGCTGTTGACGGGCCGCGTGAAACCGGGATAGAGAGGCCCGGATGCACTGAACACTCATCCGCGCGTGGAGGATCAGCCGACGACGACAATCTGGCGGGCACATCAACCGGCCATCGGGCCGAAGGTCGAGGTCCGCTCAGCGATCGTATCGCGATTCACGTCGTCGCCGAGCCGCAAACGCGCTTATTTTGGGCCTAGAGCGAGCTCCGTGGTCGACAAATTGCCACGGGCCAGCGGAACACCCGGAAGGCACCGCTTGAATCGGTGGCGGGCCAGGCTTGTAGAGGTCCAGGCCGAGAGGATCAACACCTGTCAATGGTGAATTCTGGACATACGCGGCGAGGTTAAGACCGCCTCGAAATCCTAGCGAAAACGCCCGCCTGACTACGGTCGTGCCGTCAGTGCCGCGTTCCTCGCAGATCTCACTCCGACACCAGATCATCTTCGTGTCGGACTGAACGACGCCGTTCTCTTTCTCCACCACGCGCACGCGCTGCTGCAGCCCATCGTAGGTAAACTCGCTCCGGTGCGTTCCGACCGTCACGGCGACGAGCTGATTGCGGGCATCCCACTCGAAGCTGCGGGAGCCGTCGGCGGTGAGGTTCCCATTCGCGTCAATGGGAGCACCTACGTTCGGTTTTCTCTCTCGATTCCGCGAACCTCAAATCCAAAGGTCCGTGCGGCGAGACCAAGCGCGCTGTCATGTGTCGCCATCGTCCGCAACACCCCCATGCGCTCGCGCCAAATCAGCGCGGTGGCCAAGTGGATCGCGTCCAGCGTTCCGAGCGGTGTCGGCAGCGGCTCGCTGGCCCGGCTCAGAACTGGCGGACGCAGCAGCACCAAATCGATCGCTTCGAGCCAGTCGGTGACCGCTCGCAGACGCTCGGCCGCCTCCTCCATCGTCAACGCGCCCTGCAGTCGCAGGCGATCAATCGTGCGCGCGCTTTCGACGGCAATCAGTTCGCTCGACACCAGCGCATCGTAGGACTGGAGATCGTCGAGGGCTCCCGGCTCCCGCAGCACGAGGCGGAGAAGCGCCGACGTGTCGATATATGCGGTCACCGTCTGCGCCGGTCCTCGAGCAGGACGGCCAGACTGTCGGTCGGCGACGCCGGGGGGGGTGGGAGCTCGAGGTCGCGAAGCCGGCGAGTGGCGCGCCGCATCTCGATCGGCTCCGCCGCGTACGGGACAATCCGGGCGACCGGGGTGTCTCGATCCAGCACTGTCAGGGTGCGGCCTTTTCGCACGGACCTGAGGTGCTCACTCAGGCGCGCCTTCAGCTCCGCGATTCGCACGGTCGTCATGACCACATTATAGTCACAATAGGTCACGTCGCGGAAATCACCAAAGACATGGGGTGACGTGTCACCCCCTCCACCCGGTGCCCGCAGGCACCGTTCACCCACACCCGGCGTCGTCGCATGAGGGCCAAGCTCGGCGCCGAACGGCCCGTGGTCCAGGGCGCGCGCCCGCACGCCGCGCCAGCGGGCCGTAGCCCTGGATGCCTCGACGTGCGGCGCCCAGCCTCAACCGCGCGCCTGCGACGCGAATGTCGCCCGGCGGAGAATCAGATAAAGAAGCACTGCTGCTGCTCCGGAGGCGATGAAGGCCGCCTTCCAGCCTGTCGGCAACGATAGTGCCCCCGCCGCGCCAATCCAGGAGCACCAGAGCACTGTCTTGGAACCAGCTCGGCTTGCAAGGGCACGCTCCGCAACAACCATCAGCGCAAGAGCGTAGACACTGGTGATCGCCACCATCATGAGAAACCATGCCGTCCCCGTGATCAGGGGCGGCGTATGTGCGAGCATGATTGGAACGCTGATCCACGCGAGCGCAACCGAGGGCACCAATGCCAGCATCGTTCGCACATCGACTTCGGCCCGGGTTCGGTGCCAGCCGAGCGCACGCCACAACCGACCCGCTCGGCCTTCTTCTTGGATCTTCCAGTACATACCTCGGATGCACTGTTCACAGATCGTACCATTCGCGACGGTGAAAAAAAATGCCGCCTTCGTCAGGCGTCCGCCCGCAGAAATCACAGCGAGTATTCGATTCCATTTTCATCCACCGCCCCGTGTAGTCCCTTTAGCGACCGTCCTGTCACTTACACGTGAAGCAATGTCCGCTGGGATCGGCCGCCTTCATACTGAACCGTACCGGGTTTGTCGGAGGGCTCATTTCGAGAGAGGATGGAGCCCATGGCACGACCCAGCAAGTACTCCCCAGAACTGCGTGAACGCGCCGTCCGAATGGTCTTCGATCACGCCCACGAGCATTCCTCACAGTGGGCCACTATTCGATCGGTGGCCGAGAAACTCGGCTGCACGGTCGAAGCGCGGCGCCGATGGGTGCGGCAAGCCGAACGCGACCAGGGCCGGCGCCCGGGTCTGACGACGGACGAACGCCAGCAGCTGAAGGATCTCCAGCGCGAGAACGTCGAGCTGAAACGCGCGAATGAGATTCTGAAGAAGGCGTCCGCGTATTTCGCACAGGCGGAGCTCGACCGCCGAGCGAGGTGATGGTGGCGTTCATCGACGACCATCAGAAGACGTACGGGGTCGAGCCGATCTGCGGCGTGCTGCCGATCGCCCCGTCGACGTACTTTCGCCACACAGCCGAACAGCGGGATCCGCGCACGCGCTCGGCCCGCGCGCAGCACGACGAGGGCCTGCGCGCGATCATTCGCCGCATCTGGGAAGCGAACCACCGCGTGTATGGGCCGCGGAAAGTCTGGAAGCAGATGGGGCGCGAGGGCCTGCACGAAGCGCGCTGTCGCGTGCGGCGGTTGATGCGCGAGATGGGCCTCGCCGGCGCGGTGCGTGGCCGCGCGTGGACGACCACGACCGAGTCGCAGCCGAACGCGGAGCGGCCCACGGATCTCGTCGATCGGCATTTCACCGCCACACGCCCAAACCAACTCTGGGTCGCGGATTTCACGTATGTCGCGACGTGGCGTGGCTTCGTCTACGTGGCCTTTGTGATCGACGTCTTCGCGCGCCGGATCGTCGGCTGGCGGGTGTCCGCGTCGCTCCGGGCCGACTTCGTCCTCGATGCGCTGGACCAAGCGATCTACGAGCGCTGTGGGGAGGACGTCGGCGATTTGATCCATCACAGCGACCGCGGCAGTCAGTATCTGGCCATGCGCTACACCGAGCGCCTCGCCGATGCGGGCATCGAGCCCTCCATCGGCAGCCGCGGCGACGCGTACGACAATGCGCTGGCCGAGTCGGTGATCGGCCTGTTCAAAACGGAAGTGATTCGTCTGAAGGGACCGTGGCGGCATCTCGAGGCCGTCGAATTCGCCACGCTCGACTGGGTCGATTGGTTTAATCACCGCCGGTTGCTCGAACCGATTGGCGACATGCCGCCGGCGGAATACGAGGCGCGTTACTATGACCAGGCGGCGGTGGCATAACCGACCCGATCAGCGTTCACCCGCCGCCGAGCAGGCCGCCCACCCCAAGAGCGGCCCGCGCAGGCGGCCTCACGAATTATCCGGATCGCTCGTGAGCCACGGGCATTCCGGCAGGTCGACTCACGTTAACCGCCCTCCGATATTCCCGGCGCGATTCATCGCGCTGATCGAAACGGAGCCGGGTGTCACGCTGTAGGTGCAACTCTGTGCGCTGACGGTCGTCCGGACGACGCCGTCACCAGTGAGCGACAGCATGCTGATCAGAGCGGCGGAAGCGAGCACGCGTTTGTGATTCATGGTGGCGCTCGTGATGGACCCGAATCCGCGAGGGTGAGACGCGCCGCAGACACGCACACACACATCCCTGCATCGCTTCGGTGCCGCCGAAATCGCTTAGATCGTGAGTCGCCGCCGCGGTGAGAACGCTTGGGAAAGGCCGAGGAGAGTATCGCGCAAGGATTGGCGGCTCCCAAGGTAAAACAGGTTCCCCTTCGTGCCACACCAGGCCACAATGGCTCGCGAAAAGGGAACACCGATGTTGCCGCTCGCCCACAGGCTCGTCGATTCCAACCCGCCGGACCCGGCAATCCGAGCGGAATGGCTGAACGCGGCTATCCGCGGGCTGCAACTCGCCGCGGGCGAAGCAGCGCTGCTCGACGCCACCGATGCGGGAACGTTCTTCGCCGAAGTTGCCCGCAAGATACCCGCTGCCACGAATGCCTCCGAACGCGTCGTTCTGCGTGGTGTGCTGTTCGAGTTTGCAAGCCACGGCGGTGCGACGCTCCACACACGCTTGCACGTCGCGGATGGGGGCACGTGCTCATTCGTAGGCGCTGCGTATCTCGAGACCTGCTTCGCCAATCGCGCAACGAGTCCTCAAGCCGCGCTTGCCGACTGGGCACAAGCGTTTTTCGGGGAGTTCGCACGGGTGCATCCGCCGATGCTCGCAAGCCAGGTCGCGCGAGCCATTCAACTGCGTTATCGAGAAACATTCACCACGGCCGCGCTCGCGCGCCACTTCGACACGACGCCAGCGCGCCTCCGACTGGCGTTTCGGCGGCAGTTTGGCATGTCCATCGGCGCGTACCAACGAGCCGTGCGAATCTTTCGGGCGCTCGAGCAAGTGAGAATTGACAAGATTGACGCGGTGGCGCTGGAGGTGGGCTATAAGAGCAAGAAGAACTTCTATCGAGCGTTCCGACAGCTGACGGGCATGACGCCGTCACAGCTGCGACAACTCTCGAACACGAACCCCGTCTGCCTTCGGATGTGCGCGGCATTCCGGCACGTGTGCGACGGGAGACACTGCGAGTAGCCGGCAATCCCACGCCTACCTGCCCCGGCTCCGTCGCTTGTATGGCAGGCTGCGTGTTCGTCTTTTCATCGACTCAGTATAGGATGCACGCATGCCCAGCTATGCGTTCCGCCTCAATGGGCGCTCCGTCTCCGCGGACTCGTGGGACCCCGCCCAACCCCTGCTCTACGTGCTGCGCGGCGCGTTCGCGCTGCACGGCGCGAAATTCGGATGCGGGCTCGGCCAGTGCGGGGCCTGCCTCGTCATGATGGACGGCAAGGCCGTGCGATCCTGCACGACGCCGGTCGGCCGGGTTGCCGGCCATGCCATCACGACCATTGAAGGCCTCGGCACGCGCGAGAAGCCGGATCGCGTGCAGGCGGCGTTCATCAGCGAGCAGGCCGCGCAGTGCGGGTACTGCACGAGCGGCATGATCATCGCGGCCGCCGCGTTCCTCGCGCAGACGCCCAAGCCATCCCTCGATCAGGCGAAGCGGGGCCTGGCCGGCAATCTCTGTCGCTGCGGCACGCACACGCGCATCCTGCGCGCGGTGATGCGCGCCTCGCAGGCGTAAGGAGCAGGCGATGGCAACGCGCCAAGTCCGGCTGAAGCCGGACACTACCGGAATCGGGCTGAAGCCGGACACTACCGGAATCGGGCTGAAGCCGGACACCACCGGAATCGGGCTGAAGCCGGACACCACCGGAATCGGGCTGAAGCCGGACGCCACGGGAACCTCCCGGCGTGACGTGCTCAAGCTTGGCGGCGCCGTGATCGTAAGCCTCGCGGTCGACGTCGCGCTGCCGCGCGGGGCGCGCGCGCAAATGCCCGCCGGGGGCAAACCGCTCGATCCGAGCGAGGTCGACAGCTTCCTGGCGTTCCATGCCGACGGCACCGTCACCATTTACACCGGCAAGGTTGACATCGGCACCGGACTGCGGATCGCCGTCGCGCAGATGGCGGCCGAGGAACTCGGCGTGCCGGCCGAGCGCATCACCGTGATCGACGGCGACACCGGTGTGTGCCCCGACCAGGGCAACACCGGCGGCAGCACCGGCCTGACGCGCGGCGGCGCCGACCTCCGCCAGGCGGCGGCCACCGCGCGGCACGCGCTCCTCGCGCTCGGCGCCACGCGCCTCGGCCGGCCCGCCGCGGAGCTGACGATCGCCGACGGCCTTGTCCGCCCGCTCTCGGGCGGCGCGGGGATTGCGGTTGCGACGCTCATCGGCGATCGCCGGCTCTCGCTGAAAGTCGATCCCAAGGCGCCGCTTCGCGATCCGCTCCACTACACCGTCATCGGCAAAGGGCTGGCGCGTCCCGACGTGCCGGCGAAAAGCACCGGGCGTTACGTCTACGTGCACGACTTCACGCTGCCAGGCATGCTCCACGCGCGCGTGATCCGTCCGGCGGCGATCGGCGCGACGCTCGGTGCGGTTGACGAGTCGGGCCTGCGCGGCATTCCCGACGTGCGGGTCGTGCGGATCGAGAGCTTCCTGGCGGTCGTCGCGAAGGACGAATGGGCCGCGGTGCGCGCCGCGTCCGCGCTCAAGGCCACGTGGAGCGATTCGCAGACGCTGCCGGGCAGCGACGGGCTCGAAGGCTGGACGCGGGCCGCGGCGCTCGACCGCGATCAGGCGATCGTCAGCCGCGGCGACGTCGCGGCCGCCGGCGCCGTGAAGAAGCTGTCGGCGACCTACTTCTGGCCGTTCCAGAGCCACGCGTCGCTCGGACCCTCGTGTGCGGTGGCCGACGTCCGCGGCGATGGCGCGACGATCTGGTCCTCGTCCCAGGGCACCCACGCGCTGCGGGCGAACCTGTCGAAGGTGTTCGGCCTGTCGCCGGCGAAGGTGCGTGTCGTGTTCCTCGACGGCGCCGGATCGTACGGCACCAACGGCGGCGACCACGCGGCGGCCGATGCGGTCCTGTTGTCGAAGACCGTCGGACAGCCGGTGCGCGTGCAGTGGACGCGCCAGGATGAAACCGGCTGGGATCCCAAGGGGCCGCAGCAACTGCTCGAGCTCGCCGCCGGCGTCGACGCCTCCGGTCGCATCGTCTCCTGGGATACCGAGATGTGGCTGCCCGCACAGTCCCCGGGCGCGCGAGCGCTGCTGGCCGCCGACGCCGCCGGCCTGCCGCAGGAACATGGCCGGGGCGCCGGCGCGATCACGCAGAACGGCGATCCGCCGTACGAGGCCGACAACGTCCGGGTGCTCGTCCACTGGGTGAAGGACGCGCCGCTGCAGTTGTCGAACCTCCGCGCGCCGGGCAAGATCGCGAACGTGTTCGCGGTGGAAAGCTTCACCGACGAGCTCGCGGCGGCGGCTGGCGCCGATCCGGTGGCCTTCCGGCTCGCGCGGCTGACCGATCCGCGCGCGATGGCCGCGATCACGCGCGCGGCGCAGGCCTTTGGCTGGCAGGCGCGGCCGTCCGGGAATCCGCAGGCGCGACAAGGCGGCACGCTGACGGGGCGCGGCATCGCCTACATGCGGTACAAGCAGTCGGAGAATTACGTCGCGATGGCGATGGAGGTGACGGTTGACGCGGCAACCGGCCGCATCACCGTGAAGCGGGTGACCTGCGCGCACGACTGCGGTCTGGTCGTGAACCCCGATGCACTGAAGAATCAGATCGAGGGATGCATCGTGCAGACGCTGAGCCGGTCGCTGCACGAGGAGGTGACGTTCGACCGGTCGCACGTCACCAGCGTCGACTGGGCGAGCTATCCGATCCTGCGCTTCCCCGAGGCGCCACCGGTGGACGTGATCCTGCTCGATCATCCCGAGCAGCCCCTCTTCGGCGCGGGTGAAGCGGCGACGACGCCGGTGGCCGCGGCGCTCGCCAACGCGGTGTACGACGCGGCCGGCATCCGGCTGCGCACGGTGCCGTTCACGCCCGCGCGGGTGAAAGCGGCGTTCGCCGCGCGGGTGTCGTCGGCTCGGTGAGCTCAGTGCGTCAGGCCGTAGACGATGTAGTTGACGCCCAGCTTGTAGGCTTCGTTCGTATCGTCGATGGGCCGCAGGCCCGTGCCCGACCATTCCCAGAACTGCGAGATGTCGGTGTTGTAGTTGACGATCAGCTGCAGGCGCCTGGACGGATCGTTGTCCTCGTAGACGCCGCGGAAGATCGGCCGCCCGGCGTTGTAGGCCTGCGGCACGATGTCGAGGCTGTCGATTTCGAAGAACGAATGGAAGATCGGATGCGTCGCGGACATCTCGAAGACGCGCGCGTCCGGCAGCACGCGCTTCATGTTCGCCTCGAAGGCCTCCCAGCCGGGGCTGCCGAAGTCGCCGGTGGCCTTGAAATCGTCGACGATCACGAACCCGCCCTTGCGGATGTAGTCGCGCAGCGCGGCGGCCTCCCGATCGGTCATCGCCCACCAGCTCACCTCGATGATGTACGCGATGGGGTATTTGAAGAGCTCGGGATCGTCGAGGGTCAGGGTGGTGATCTCCTCGTCGTGCGCGCCGAGGAGGCTGACCTCGTTCATGATCCGCATGAGGTTCTGCTCGGCAATCGGATAGCCGTGCGCCCAGGCGGGCAAGCCGCGATACCAGTAGCCGCCCTCGGCGGTTTCGTACTTGACCCGCACGAAGGTGAACCGGCCGTCGTAGGGCACATTCGGCATCGTGCGGAGGACCGGTCGCCGCCCGCCGAATCCGCCGCCGAACCGGCGCTGGGCCAACGCCGTCACGGCGACGAGCATCGCGAGCGCCGCCAGCGCCAGCGCGCGTCCTCTGAGACGGCGATGACGCATCAGTACCCGAGCCGCAGCGTGCCGTCCTTCATCCCGTTGACCGACCCTGACGTGAGCCAGTCGAGCGACGCGCGAAACAGCAGCAGATGGTTCTTCTCCCACATCGCGTTGTGGGACGAGCACGCGAGATCGACGAACAGTTTCCCGGGCGCGGCCAGATCGGCGTACAACTCGCGCACGCGATCGGGCGACACCTGTTTGTCGAGCTGACCGGCAACCATCAGCGTCGGCACCTCGGTCTTCCCCACCATCGCCGCGTTCCAGCCCCACGTCGTCGTCTGCGGCGCGCGCCGTACGCCCGGCCCCCAGGTCGCGCCGACCGGGTCGGATTCGAGCATCGCCGACCAGACCGCGTCGCTGACGGCCGGATCGTACTGGCCCGGGCATCCCACCTGGCGGTCCCAGTTCGTGTTGAACTCCTCGCGCGACTGCGTGTTCATGGCCGCCCCGCCGGGCGGCTGCGCGGGAGGCGTCGGCGACGCGGCCCGGTTGTAGGCCGGCGCCAGCAGCACCAGCTTCTGCACCTTCTCGGGATGCTGCCCGGCGTAACCGGCGGCTCGCGGTCCCCCGAGCGACCACGCGAGCAGGCTCACCTTGTCGACGTGGCGCAGCGCGCGCACGTAGTCGATGACGGCGCCGATGTCGTTCCAGTCCGAGCCGATCGTGGTCAGGGCGTGCGGGTAGCTCGGCGCGCACGGGGCCGGGATAAGGCTGGGAACGAAGACGCCCTGGCGCTCGCGCGCGAGATTGCAGGGATCGTTCATCGCCGACGGCCGGACGGACCGGCCATAGCCGGTCGTGTCCATCGCGAACACGTCGAAACCGGCGTGGGCGAGGTAGGCCATCCAGCTGTAGTCAGTGTGCGGCACGTCGAAGGCGACTTCGGCGGGCGTGCCCGCCCCGTGCACGAACAGCACGACGCGGTCGGCGCTCGAGGCGCCGCGCAGCGCGCGACCCGCTTCGACGCGTTCCCGCACGTAGATCGGGACGTCCTGCCCAAGGATGGCCGGCACCGTCGAGCGCACGCGCACGTAGTGGTCGAGCGTCAGGAGCCGCTCGCTGTCGTCACCGAACGACGAAGAGGCCAGCAGCAGGGCCAGAAAACCGGCGGCGAGAATCCTCATTCGGGTCTCCTGAAGTTGCCCGTATCTTACCGTGGGCGGCTATGGAAACCGTGAAATCTTGGTCGCGTTGAATCGGCCTGCTCAGCGTTTTTCCTGGAGCGTCTCCAGGTACTTGACGAGCGCCTCGATGCGGGCCTTCGCGGCGCCTGGGCCTTCGCTTTCCGACGACTTCGCGAACACGTCGATCCACGCCGGCATGTCGGTCTTGCCGTGTCCAGTGACCGGCTCGCGGCCATCGATGCTCTTGAGCACGACGTCGGAGGGATACTTGCCGTCGTTGCGCAGCGCGAGCTTCGTCAGATCCGGCGGCCGCTTGGCAAGCGAGCCGGCGAGGGTGCCGTCGCCCTTGGCCGTGGCACCGTGGCACGATGCGCAGTAGGTTTGGAAATCGGCCTGGCCCGAGTAGGCCTGTGCCCAGGCGCCCGCTCCGCCCGCCGATGCGAGTCCGACCAGGCACGCCGTTGCGAGAAATCCGAAAGTTCTCATGGTGCAACCTCCCGCCGGGAATCCGTCAATGAGCCCGGTTTGAAGGAAGCAAGCGCAATTCGAGTGCCCAACCGATTCCGATGTTGTGGGCCTGATTTGGAGGATTGCGCCGCACGGCACCCGTAAAGTCGGCTAGAATCCGGCGTCTCGAATTGGAGGTAGCTCTCATGCCACATGCACGCCGACTGATATTCGCCCTCGCGGTTTTCGTTCCCCT
>Ga0082335_1003358_pt1 | contig 26547 bp, 22 predicted proteins | sample Subgrocontami58m_FD_72375 | JGI IMG/M metagenome (GOLD analysis project Ga0082335, IMG submission 72375) | Subsurface groundwater microbial communities from S. Glens Falls, New York, USA - GMW37 contaminated, 5.8 m (SPADES assembly) (version 2) ...
TCCCTCTTCGAGTGTCCGAAATTCTTTACCCAAAGAATATCACAAACATTTTGAAACTCTCCGACAAGAGATTATTGATTTTGCACAAGCTCACGACATCCCGAGAGAATCTCTCGCCAAACCCGATGCTCTCCGCGAGGCTGCAAGCAAACTTTCCATTCCAGATCTTCAACAACTCGCCATTCTTCTCGAACATTTTGAACATCTGCTTGTAAAAAAGGAACCTTGGAAGAATGAGGAAGCCATCGAATATGCACAAGAGTTTTATCATCTTCGTGAACAGTATGATTTTCAAGTCAATTTTCTTGTGGAAGCAGGCATTCTCAAAGAAGGAGTGATCATGGGTATAGATGGCAATAAGTACCCCATCCCCACTCTCGAACAGATCGCCACTCGTCTTTTTGAACGTCGTGAAGAACTCAAGACCAAACACGACCAAGGTTTTACCAAACTCCTCCTTGTTCCCTTTGGTATGAGTCTTGATGTTCTCATAGAAACTCTCAAACAATTCCTCCTCTCCTACAAACAAAAAAATTCCACCTTTGATCTTAATACCAATGAACCTCTCTGGACATGGCCAGAATATCAAGGAGCAGATATTGGAGATTCTCCAAAGCTTGTCTACTACCCACAGTCTTTTACAAAAGAGGATCATGGGGGAAAGACAAAGATGGAGGTACTTGAAGGACAAGCTAGAGGACGATGGGCCCTCCCGCCTACGGCGGGATCCGCCACAGGCGGGACTACCTCCGTGGGGGTGGCAGGAGAGAGTGAAACAAGAACCTCAGGTTGGACCATTCATCTTTTCCAACCCTCGGATCCATCAAATCCTGATTCCAAAGGCTTTGCTCCCATTCCCCGACAAGGCCAAGGAACACCTCAAGGAGACCTCACCCCCCGTCCCCCCTTTCGCGAAAGGGGGGATCGTTCTCCTCTTGAAGCAGGACAATCTCCCAATGAATATCTTTCCCTCCTTCAAGAAGCTCAGGACGATGAAAACTCCCCTTATCACAATGAATCAGGCATGACTCCAGAAGACTGGATCATAGCTTTTATGACTCATCTTAAGGAAACAGAACAACCTTTAGGTGGTGATGTCTACCTTGTAGGGACTTTTTCTCGATCCATTGCCGGTGTGCCCTATATGTTCTGGGATTTTGGTAATTTACAGGCATGCTTGGGAAGGGATATTAAACCTCATGGTCGGGCTAAGTACATAGGCGCGCGATCTTCAGTTATTGTTTAACATAATTTATGCGAATTGCCGTAGATGCCACAAACATCTGTGATGCGCACGGAGGGGAAGGAGCGGGGATCGAACATTATACCCGTTCCATCCTCGCGCATTTGATTTGCGCGTATCCGGAAGTTACTTTTGTATTGGCTGTTCCTGAAGCCTTTACACCCGAGATCACCAAGTCTTTTGTTCCCGGAGCAAAAAATGTGCGTTACCTACGGCCATTTTTTCCCAAGGTACCTTTTTTCTCTCACCACATTTTTCTTCCATTGATTTTGCGCTGTTATTCTTCGGTTTTGTTTTGTCCCTCGGGTCAGATTCCTTTTGGATGGTTTGGGACATCAGTCATCACCGTTCACGATTTGACGATTTTGGAACATCCCGAGTGGTTTGCCGATATAGGTCCTCAAGATTTTTCCACGCATGTGATAGTGCCAAGAAGTTTGAAAAAGGCTGATGCTGTTCTTGCTGTCTCCCGCGCAACTCAATCTCAAATCGAACGATTGTTTCCTCAAGCGACTGGAAAGATACGGGTTATTTATGAAGGGGTTCGTCAATCTTTGAGCACTATCGATCCAATCGAGACGTTTCCCTATGATCGCGAGTATGTTTTATATCTGGGAACTCTGGAGCCGCGCAAAAATCTTATGACCGCGATTGAAGCGTTTGATATGTTTCTCACCAATCATCCCGAACAAGCAACACATATTCGTTTTATTTTGGCAGGGAAGTTTGGATGGAGTGTGGAGCCTATCGAAGAGGCGGCCAATCGTGTGAATGCAAAATGGCAATTTGTAGAACCTCAAGGTGTTGTACAGGCTTTAGGCATGGTGTCAGAAGAGGAAAAATGGAGGTTACTTTCTCGCGCATCTGCTTTTCTTTTTCCTTCTTTGTACGAAGGATTCGGACTTCCTGTTTTGGAAGCTATGAGCGCAGGGGCGCCTGTGATCACCACAACACGGGGCGCTTTATCTGAAATTGGAGGAGATGCCGTTTTATCTGTGGATCCTTTGAATCAAGAGCAAATGTCTTTTGCTATTGCACAGTGTCTCCTTGTTCCAGAGGGAGCGGAAGTATTTCGCAAAGCCGGGAAAGAGCAAGCAAAAAAGTTTTCGTGGGAACAAACGGCAAAAGAAACCATGGAGGTACTTCAGAAAGTAGCCATAAGAAAGAAAACATAAAACGCCCCAGTTAGGGCGTTTGTGCTGTGTTCAGAGTTTTGTTTGGAGATAGGCGATGATAACCATTTGCGCCAGGAGGGAATAGTAGAGCGGGACATCTCCACGTCTGCGAATAAGAAGATCATGGAAGAAAAAATGCAGGCGATAGTTCCAACGCAAAAGGCGAGAATGAGTAAGGTCATACAGACCAACAAGAAGATCAGGAAGAATGGCGCCCACAATTCCCCAGGTAAAGGTGCGCATACTTGCAATATCACGCGTGTTTGCAAGAAGAAGGACAAAGAAAATCGCCACACAAGCATCAATCATGAGAAAAGCGGCAATCTCCTTACGCCTCTTTTTTTTCACGCGAAAATTTTCAGAAAGACGATTATCTCCATGGGGAACAATGTCCACAAGATAATGCGTGGCAAATCCCAGAGCAAAAGCTAAGAGGGGATTTCCTGTCATTTTTGCCAGTACCGCGCCGATAAGGGTGTGGGTTGTTAGGGTCATACAGATGAGGATAGTATAGCGCGTTTATTCACAAAAAACGATGGGTTTGTGGAAGTCTTTGAGAGGTTTTTTATAGACAGGGTTAGGAAATATTGTTACGATGCTTTTCGCAAATATGCAAATGCCGGGATGGCGGAATTGGTATACGCGTTGGACTCAAAATCCAATGATGGCAACGTCGTGAGGGTTCGACTCCCTCTCCCGGCACCAAAATCAAACTTTCAGGAATTTTGCAAGCGATTCCGGTTCGCCTCGCTTCGCTCGGCGACCAAATTGTAAGGGATTCTGGGCGAAAAAATCAGTTGGCGGTTTTGTCGCCCTGAAAGGGCGGTAAAAGAAAATTTTTTCATAATATTTGCAGAAAATTTGGTCGATTTTCTGCTTAAATAAATTATTTTAATTTTAAAAGGAGAAAAATATGCGCTTACAAAACAAAATTGCAATTATTACTGGTGCCGGCTCTGGCATCGGTCGGGGTGTTGCTTTAGCTTTTGTCAAAGAAGGGGCTAAAGTAGTGGTAGCTGATTGGTCGGAAGAAGGCGGGAAGGAAACCGTGGAACAAATCCGTAAAATAAACGGGGAAGCAGTTTTTGTTAAAACAGACGTAAGCAAGGCCGCTGACATTGATAAAATGGCAAAAACTTGTTTAGACAAATTCGGGCGGATTGATATACTGGTTAACAACGCTGGCATTGTTAAATTCGGTCCCCTTCACGAAACCCCAGAAGAGGATTGGGACGCAGTTTTAGATATTAATCTTAAAAGTGTTTTCTTGGGTTCCAAAAGAGTAATCCCCGAAATGCTTAAACAAGGCCAAGGTAAAATTATTAGCACTACTTCGATTGCTGGCTTAGTCGGTTTTGAAAACATTGGACCTTACTGCGCCTCCAAGGGTGGAATAATTGCTTTAACGCGAGAAATGGCTTTGGAATATGCCAAGTACAAAATCAATGTTAATTGCATTGCTCCGGGAGTGATTAAAACTGCTATGACTAAAGACATGCTATCTGACCCAACTCAAAAACAATTTTTGGAAAGTTCTACCCCTTACCCTCGTGTGGGCGAACCGGAAGATATTGCTTTTGCCGCTGTTTATTTAGCTTCCAGCGAATCAGACTTTGTGAACGGCCATGTTTTAGTAGTTGATGGCGGATGGATAGCTAAATAATTTCTTTCTTGGGTAATTAGTGAAAAAAGAATTTGCCGCCAAACCGAGCGATGCTCGGAGTTCCGCTAAAAGCGGAACGAAAAACTTGAAATTGTCAAAGATCGCGGCGAAGCCGCTCAAATTTTGGGGGCTTGCCGTCGCCGCCTGCGGCGGCGAAATGCGTTCGGACTAATTCAAGAATACTGCACCATTCGACTCGGTTTGTCTATGACAAACCTCACTCATGGTCTTCGACCACATAGTTTTACTCGGTTATTGCATAGCCAAAGCTTCAACTCGGTTCATAGGGACCGCCCATCAAAAACATCAGTGAATACTGATGTTTTTTAGTTTATCCCTCGTGTCCATGTATAAGCTTGGAGGAAGATAGTATAATTCTTTTAAGATTAACAAAGAGTTTTTATGTATAGAAAAGAGGAATTGGAAAAGCGATTGGATCAAATGGAACATCAGTTGAGTGAATTGGTGAAAAGTTTTAAAACCATAAAAAAGAAAATAAAACTCGTTCATAAACAAGCGAGCGCCAGGCAAGATCAGAAAAAGATTTCAGATCTTAAAAAGAAAATCGCAAGTTTGTAATTTAGTTAATATGGGAAAAGGTGAAACAAATCCAACAAAGGAGGATCGACAGGGGTTTCGAGGAGAGCTTGATGTTATTGAACAAGCAAGAATGGAAAGGTCGGCTCAAAGAGAAAATAAAAAAAGGGAGTTAGGTCAAAGAGCAGAGGTGTTAAGAGTGAAGATTGAAGAAGCAAGACAGGAGGCATAAGAAGCACAGGATGCAATAGCGCAAACAGAAGAGATGTTGAAGAAGGGATTTTCAGACGAGGAGAAAGAGAAAATTTTTGAGATACAAGGTGAGGCAGATAAAGCATTGCAGACATTTCAGGAGCTGAGAGTAGAATTTGCAGCGGTCGAACAGGCTATCAAGCAATTGGAGGCAAAGGGAGCCGAGGAAGAACAACCAAGAGAAACGATTACAAAAGAACAATTACAAATGAAACAGGGGTTTATCAAGAAAGGAAAGGAATTTCTTTATAAAGAAGAATTTCAAAAACTTTTGGCTGATTTAAAAGATTCAGGGCTGCCAAGTCATGAAATAGAGGATGTGGCTGCTCAACTTTTAACTCATTTAGCATACATCAAACAAACAAGAGCGGAAGAAATTACCACACAAATACCCCTTCCAGAAATCAAACGTCAAGAAGCAATGGAGAAAGGAGTAGTCAATTTTTTAGAAACATTAGTGCCTACGTCAACCGTGGGGGTCATAAGAGTGACCGTGCCTAATTTTGGTCGCGAAGGAGGAAATCGTCGTGGAAATAGAAATGCTTTGTTTTTAGAAGCGAAAGGTTTAGACCATGAAGATTTTCTTGAATTTGCACAAAGAGAACAACTTTTTAGATCTTTAGAAGTTCGTGACAAGGTACAAAATATGATTCAGAAAATTTCCGGAATGTTACGCGGAGAACATTATAAAGGTCCTGAGTCGATATATAAGATAGAAGATGACGGAGCAGGACGAACTCTTGATTCTTTAAAAAAAATATGGGAATGGATGAAAATGAAGGAGTAAGGAAATGAAGATGAATTAAAGTTTAGACAGGACCGTTCATGAGTTTTAGATCATCAAAAAAATACCAGTGCGTGCTGGTATTTTTGTTTTAGATCTTTAGAGCAAGTACGTTCCCGTCATCTCTGGCGGAAGAGGAAGGCCGGCCAAGGCAAGGAGAGTGGGAGCGACATCAGAGAGGATTCCAATAGGGGGAATTAAAGACAGATCGGTTTGCGCAAGATCAGGATTTGGTTTGTCATCATAGGCATCACCTACAACCACAAATGGTACGGGATACATATTATGTTCTTTATCAATCGCGCCGGTGATGGGGTTTACAAGTTCCTCGGCATTTCCATGATCTGCCAGGATACAAGCTGTGCCATGTTGTTTGAGAATCTCCGGAATGATTTTTGCAAGACATTGATCTACCGCTTCCACGGCCTTGACGGTCGCAGGCAGATTTCCCGTATGTCCCACCATGTCAGGATTGGCATAGTTGATCGCGTAAAAATCATGAGACCCAAGCGTCAAAGATTTGAGAATATGATCCGTGACTTCAAAAGCGGACATCTCCGGTTTTTGATCATAAGAAGGGATAGCGGGAGAGGGGACAAGAATCCGCTCTTCTCCTGCAAAAGATTGCTCCACCATGCCGTTTAAGAAAAAAGTGACATGGGCATATTTTTCGGTTTCTGCAATATGGAGTTGAGTCAATCCTTCCTCACTGAAAATTTTTGCGAGAGGATTTTTAATGATCTCCACAGGGAACAGAACATCCACAGGCAAATTTTTTTTGTATTCCGTAAACGTGATCATTTTGAGATTGGAAAATGTTTTTGTGCGGACATGTTTGAACGATGGGGTGACAAGAGCTTGTGTAAGTTCACGCGCACGATCCGCTCGAAAGTTAAAAAAGAGAATCGTGTCCCCATCTTCCACGGTCGCGATTGGTTGTCCTTTGCGATCCACGATCACCACAGGTTCCATTTCTTCATCAAAGATTTGTTTGGTGTAAGAATTTTTAATAGCCTCTACGGGATCACGCGAAGTGAAAGCAGATTGCCCAAGAACAATAGCATCGTACGCTTTTTGAATCCGATCCCAAGAGTGATTGCGATCCATGCCAAAAAATCGTCCGCCCACACTGGCTACCTCGCCAGCCTTTATTTTTTTACAAGATTCAAGAAGATCTTCCATAAACTGTGCGCCAATATCTTTGGCTGTATCTCGACCGTCAGTAAACGCATGGATAAACGTTTGTGTACCGATTTTTTCTTTTCGACAAAATTCCAACAGCGCAAGGAGATGTGATTGAGAAGCATGAACCCCTCCATTTCCAATAAGACCGATCAAGTGCAATTTTTTTCCAGACTCGCGTACGCGTTTTGCTGACTCCAAAAGGAGGGGCATTTCAAAAAGACTTTTGTCCTCAATAGTCTTATTAATGCGCGGCAAACTTTGATAGCGCAAAATACCAGATCCGATTGTGGTGTGTCCCACCTCGGAATTTCCCACTTCTCCTTGTGGCAGGCCAACATTCATACCCGACGCTTGCAAAAGCATGGCAGGGTATCGTTTGAGCAAACTGTCAAAAAAAGGTTTATGCGCGACCGAGACAGCATTGGTCGGAGATGGAGGAGCAATCCCGAATCCATCCAAAATAATAAGCGCAAGGGGGCGTTTGGTCGAAGACATAAAAATTTAGCAGGATGCCTCCTCCATTATTTCTTTTATTTTTTCCGCAAGTTCGGTGAGGCTCGTTTGCAACTGTTTTTGTTTGTAGGGATCCTGTTCTTGCTCAAGTTTTACCACATTCATGTTATAGTTGTAGACGAGTGGAGTGATGAGAGGTAAAAGACGGGCTTTTTTGTCAGGATCTTCGATCTGACATTCCTCAAAGAACATCTCAATGGATTTTTGTGTGCAAGAGTTCATAAAATTTTATAATGGAGAGTGATTGTCCTTAGTATACCTTTGTTTTTATGAAAAAACGAACCTTGATTTCGTGGAATGTGAATGGATTGCGGGCCATGGAAAAGAAAGGATTTTTGGATTGGCTTGAGGAAGATAAACCGGACATAGTCTGTTTACAGGAAACAAAAGCACATCCTGATCAACTCCCCGAACATTTGCGAGTCGTGCCTGACTATCAATCTCATTTTTGTGCGGCAGAACGTAAGGGGTATAGCGGAGTGGCGATCTATTCCAAAGAGCAACCTGTGAGTATTGCCTGTGGCATGGGAGAAAAAAAGTTTGATCAGGAAGGGCGGATTTTAGTCGCTGATTACGAAGATTTTATTTTGTACAATATTTATTTTCCAAATGGGGGATCAGGGACAGAACGGTTGGCGTTTAAGATGGAATTTTATGAATGGTTTTTACGTAAGATGCGCACCGAGATTAAAAAAGGAAAAAAGATTGTGATATGTGGGGACGTGAATACGGCTCATCGCGAGATTGATATTGCGCGACCCAAAGAGAACGCAAAGACATCCGGGTTTTTACCCGAGGAGCGAGCATGGGTGGATCGGTTTTTGGAGGCAGGGTTTGTAGATACCTTGCGCGCTAAACACCCCGATCGTGCAGGGCAATATACGTGGTGGGATCTTAAAAGTCGTGCACGCGAGCGCAATGTCGGCTGGCGGATCGATTATTTTTTTGTGAGCGAAAATCTTAAGCGTCATCTTAAGGACGCTTTTATCTTACAAGATGTGATGGGATCAGATCATTGCCCCGTGGGAATTATCCTTGGGAGTTAAAAAGATTTTTATGACAAGAAAAATTATATTCGCAGGGATGACACTCATCGTTTTGGTGGGCGCCGCGATGATTGTGAAGTTTTTCTGGCCGCAAGAGGAAGACATCGTCGCCATAGATCAAAGAGAAGTTTTGGATTTTCCTCTCATCGATACACACACTCACTTGTATTGGGATGCTCAAGATCAAGACGGCTATCGGGATGCTTACAAAAAAGCGCAAGAGATTGTGGAAGAACAGAGTGTGGCTTTTACCATTCTCACTGTTCATCCTTTCGCAGAGTTTATGCGAGGAGTTTACGATTTTGATGTATTGGAAGAAGTTGTAGGAAATGGATTTGGTTTTTGTGGAGGAGGTGGAAGTTTAAATGTGATGATTGATGCGACGGATTCATTGGAAGTTAATCAGGAAATCATTGATCGTTTTACACAAAGAGCTCGTGAGATTGCACAAAGTGGTGCATTGGCGTTTGGGGAAATGTCTGCACTCCATCTTTCTTTGGGAGAAAAGCATGTTTTTTCTGTGACCAATCCTGACCATCCTTTATTTTTTCTTCTTGCTGACATTGCCGCAGAAGAAGGGGTCCCCATTGATATTCATATGGAAGCTGTGGATGAGGATCAGCCCACATCTGCCGCTCTTTTGGAAGCTTCTTCAAAAAATTCTTCCACGCTTAAAGAAAATATTTCCTCTTTTGAGCGGTTACTCGATCATAACAAGGAAGCGAAAATTATTTGGGCGCATGCGGGTTGGGATCATACAGGAGATCGGACCGTGGATTTGATGGCGCGGCTTTTGGAAGATCACCCCAATTTGTTCATGAGTTTGAAAGTCACGGAAGATAGTTTAGCGTCCATGCAACCACTTGATGAAGAGGGAGTTTTGAAAGAAGAATGGAAAGCATTATTTACAAATTATGCAGATCGATTTGTGATCGGAAGTGATCAATTTTTTGGGAGTGATCAGACGCAAGATAAATGGTCTTCTCTTGTTGCTTTGTTAGAACAGTTGCCCGAAGATATTGCAAAAAAGATTGCCTATCAAAATGCTCTCGTGTTGTTTTCTTTGGATGAGAGTGTGGTCGAGTGATAATCAGGGGTTTCTTGAATCTTGAATTGCGAGATGATGGGTAAAAGGTAAAGACCCGACCCCCCCCTCTCACACATCGAACCTGCAGGTATCGAGGTCGTGGGCTCGATCCAAAACAAAAGTCCCCCTTCGCCAAGGCTCCGGGGGACATCCCACATAGCTCCAGCTTTGCTGGAGCGACGTGGGATGGTAGCTGGGGTGGGGATCGAACCCACGACCTCGGGCTTATGAGTCCCACGCTCTAGCCAACTGAGCTACCCAGCTATATTTCTTGCGGCAAAATCGTAACATGACAATTTTCTTTTGACAAGCATTTTATTGATATTTTTTCAACAAAAAAGCACGTCGGTTTGAATAAGACGTGCCCGTCGAATGTTCCTATTCCTTCAAAAGCATGGTGTGCATTTCTTCGATTATTGCGTCCGTGATCTTCATACAGACATAGGTTCCTGTTCCTGTACAAACAAGAAGAGCAAAGAGCAAGGTGGCCACCAAGGCGTAAAGACTTCGAATTCCAAAGAGCATCCATGTTTTTTTGTGATCAAAAGCAGTTGTGGAAAAAGAAGTGTATCCATCAAACTTTTTTTGACCACCAGAGACGGTGTCGTGCCCACTGATCGCTATGCGCATAGGCGCGATCGCTTGAATGCGGATTGTTCCCACAAGATTTCCGTCCCACAAAAGAGGGAATGTGTGGGTGCCTTTGGCAAAACCAGCATCTTTCGTTCTGATTTCAAAAAGAAGTTCTTCATAATTATCTTCTTTTTCAGAAAAGGAATGTTGCACAAACAAATTGCGATGGCGCTGGATATCCAAACGAGAACCCACACGCACATCTTCGTCAGTCACAACAATTTTGCATTGCCAAATGTGCTTGGCCACGGTTCGCGCATTTGTGATTGTCGTGGGGGCAAGTTCTATAGTATTCCCGTAAAGGTCCAGGAAAAAAGCCATGGTTTCTCCTGTAAAGAGCAATGAGAAAGATACTGTAGGCACAGAAAGGAAGAGCGTCAAGGTTGCTTCTTTCTTGCTTTCTCTCTTTTCTCATGTTATTTTTGCCTTGTTCTTTCAAAACCCTAGCGTTTTTACGCCATTTCCTCCGAGGTGACCCATGCCCGCTGTTCTTCTTCGTGGAACCAAGCACCCCCTTTTCCTCCTTTTTGGCATTCCCTATGTTCTTCTCGTTTTCGAGGAAGAATCAAAAGCCATCGTGTATGACATGGAGCAAGGGAGACAAACCCTGCATATTTGTGTGCGAGAAGGTCGTTTGAGTGCGGAAGAGATGTTGAGCCTCGAGTTGCAGATGGAAAAGGAAGGGATTTTCAATCGCATTGAGGACGTCCTCGAGCAGGTGAGGCATTTTCCTAAGCAAAAGGATGTTCCTTCTTGCTTTTCTCTCAAGCCATGCTCGGATTGTTCTCCAGTGAAACATATACATCTGATGGATGGTGAAGGAGATTGTTGTTCACCGGAGATTCGTACGTTTGAAGAGTGTTTTGATCTGACATGGCGATTGATCCATGGCGAGAAGATTCATCTCTATGATGCCGTCTGTATTCTTCAAAGTGCTGCCGCGCAGGTGGGGCGTTTCCTCAAGATTACGAGTCGTGAGCGTTTGATGCCGCGCACCGGAGGAGTGGCAAATGGAGTAGCCGAGGGGTAAAAGAGACAACGAAGCAGCCGCACGCACGGCTGTTTTTCTTTTTGTGATCTGGCACCTTGGCGCTGATTTTGATAAACTAAAGCATGCTATGGAACCATCGACATTTTTATACGATCATTCTCCCTATGGAGAAATTCTTCTTCAATGGGAAATAGACGAATATCCTCGACACACTCGTTCCCGTTTGTGGTTTATTTTGGTGATTGGTGTGGGAACAGCTTTGCTTCTTTACGCATTTCTCACGGCGAATCTGACATTTGCCGTTGTGCTTCTCATGATTGGAATCATCACCTTGATTTCTATCGTGAAAGAACCCAGTCGTTTGGATATTATGATTACCAATACGGGGCTGATCGTCGGAGATACGTATTATGATTATCCGGCGATTAAAGATTTTTCCGTGGTGTATGATCCGCCGGACATCAAATATTTGTACGTGGATTTTCGTTCGACCTGGCAGCCCCTGGTTTCTATTTCTCTCGAAGAGACAGACCCCAATAAAGTGCGTACGCACCTGCTTCCCTATTGTGCGGAAAATTTAGAACGCATGGAAGAAGGATTGACAGACGTGCTGCGTCGGATGTATAAACTGTAAGTCTTGCGCTCGTAGCTCAGTTGGATAGAGCATCAGCTTGCGGAGCTGAGGGTCGTAGGTTCAAGTCCTACCGAGCGCACCATTCGACTACCTTTGTACTTTTATGGAAGGTAGTCGAATGCCCTGAGCGAACGAAGTGAGTCGAAGGGCTCTGAAACGTCTGTAGTAAACAACCGCTCATGGTCTTCGACCGTCTTAGACAAACCGGGGTGAATGCCCTGAGTGACGAACGAAGTGAGGAGTCGAAGGACTCTGAAACCGTTTACTCCTTCGGAGCTTTCCGCCAGAGGCGGATCCGCCACAGTCTTATCCGGGCGGACGGGTGACAGGCCACCCTTCACCAAGGTTTCGGCTTGGCACAGCCACCCCTACTATTCAAAATGGAATAAATGGTTGATAGTGCTACGTGAGAGGAAGCGAAAGGTGAATCCGCCATCTCTCGAGAGTTTTCCACATTTCTGCCCCAAGCAGGGATTTTTTGTTTTTGGAGGTGCAGGAGAGGTCATGAGGGGTCAGGTCTTTACTTTTTACCCATCATCTCGCAATTCAAGATTCAAGACCTGACCCTGTTCCTAAGACTTGACCCCAATTCAAGATTCAAGACCTTCTATCATCTAAGTAGCTAAGTTGTACCATGGGAGGGACGTTCCATCTTGCTCTTAGACCATGAGGCACATAGGTGACCTCGCGGGTCAGACAAAGACACACGTCCTTCCCATCCGCACAGCGAATAGATGGCTGAGACGGTGTATACATCGATCTCGTATTGCTCAAGAAGGATGCTGCGGGATAGTGACGTGTGCCAATGATGAACGTCTTTTAACTCACGCATTAACAAAGAAAAGCGTATGCAAAAGACTTCCAGTTCAATCGTATATCTTGGGGTGGATATTGGCAAAGCAACCCATGCCTGGACACTTGTTGACGACTGCGGTCATCTTCTTGAAGAAGGAACAGTCACGAACACACCAACCCACCTTTCCGTGTTTGTAAAACGATTTGTCAAAGCATTTCCAACACTCCTGGTAGGTTGTGAGGCGACAGGGAGTTATTACGAAAATCTTGCCATTGCTTTCTTAAAAAAAGATGTAGAGGTTCGTGTGATCAATCCGGCTCTCACCTCCACAAAAGCCCTGCGTTCTTCCATGCGCGTAACCAAGACAGATAAACAAGACGCTCGGGGGATCGCACGTAAACTCCAAGAACGACAAGGGAAGATTGGTACGCTTTTTGCATGGAACCCGGAGGAAAGACGACTGCAAGCCATGGCCAGACACCTGCAGTTTTTAAAGAAGCAACGCTCTGCGTTAAAGGTGAGAACACTGGTGATGCAAGGACGTCCATTTGAAAAGATAGAGGTAAACACCGATCTTTTTGACCAAGAGATTGTGCGTCTTGAACTGACGCTTCTACAGGAATCCAAACATCTCTATGCGCAAGCAATGAACACTCTGGTCTCCATTCGTGGTGTTAGTGAAAACAGTGTTGCTCTCATTCTGGCAGAGACGATGTGTCTGAAACGTTTTAAGACCTCCAAGGCCTTTGCGGCATTTGTCGGACTTGACCCAACCTTAAAACAAAGTGGGACATCCGTGCATGGGAAAAGCCGTCTTTCAAAAGCGGGGTCGCCACACCTGCGTTCAAAACTTACGTGGAGTGCAAAACTCCTCGTACAGTGGAATCCGAGATTCCATACCTGTTTTGAAAATGCTCTCTCATGAGGAAAGGCTCCCGGGGTTGCTTACGGGATTATTGCCAGAAAGTTTGCCACGATCATCTACCAATGTGTTACCAAGAATGAAGCGTTCGATCCGAACAAGGTCGGTCTTGGAACAGCAAATCTTACTTGACATGATGATAGATGTCTGACCCCAATTCAAAACCGCCAGAAAATTAATTGAAGATAAAAAAGTCCGATGTTCGGACCCCAATTCATGACCCCAATTCAAAACCGCGGTATCATATCCTCATATTATGGCTGTGCATCTTTCAGACCCGATTGCTTCTTTGCCTGGGATAGGAACCCAAGGGGTTCGTATTCTTAAAACTTTAGGCGTCGTAAGTGTGCGAGATTTGTTGTATTACGTCCCTTTTCGTTACGATGATTTTTCCACAGTGAAATCCATCGCCTCTCTTCAGGCGGGGGACGCTGTCACAGTGGAAGGAACCATCAAGACCATTAAATCTCGACGCTCGTGGAAACGAAAAAAACTTTCCTTGACTGAAGCTACCATCAAAGATTCTACGGGCACACTTTCTGTCCTCTGGTTCAATCAATCTTATTTAGAAGAAACACTTAAGCCAGGGACAAAGGTGGCTTTAGCAGGAACCATAGAAAATCGACAAGGACTCATTTTAGTAAATCCTCTTCATGAACCCGCAGGGCAGCAGATTCATACAGGGCGCATTGTGCCTATCTACGGACTTACCAAAGGATTAGCCATGAGGCGTTTGCGTGCTGCAATACAAAAAGCTCTGCCAGCAACACGAGAGTTTGTGGAATGGTTGCCACGCGAAGTGCAAGAAGCAGAATCTCTTCCGGGATTATCCGAGGCGATGACCGCGATACATTTTCCAGAAACACGAGACGCTTTAGACGCCGCTGCCGCGCGACTGAAGTTTGACGAAGTGTTTTTACACCAGCTTTTATTTGCTGATGTGCGCAGAGAGCGTCGTCGCCTCAAAGCGCGCGCTTTTTCTTTTGATCAAGATTTTGCCAAAGATTTTCTCACGCGCTTACCTTTTATACTGACGACCGGGCAAAAGAAAGCAGCATGGGATATTTTGCAAGACCTCACAAAGTCACACCCCATGAACCGTTTACTCGAAGGAGATGTTGGATCTGGAAAAACCGTGGTTGCGGCCATGGCAATTGCAGCAGTGGCAAAAGAGAAAGGTAAGATTGCTTATTTGGCGCCCACGGAGATTTTGGCTACACAACAACACACAACTCTTTGTCGATTGTTGGGCGAGGATTCCGTAGGATTACTCACCCATACGTATTGTCGATTGGGGAAGCAGGATTTGAAACGAGAAGATTTTCAAAAAAAGATTCAAGAACAAAAAGGATATTGTATTGTCGGAACCCATGCTCTTTTAGGAGAACGTTTTTCTCTTCCTTTGTTTGATTTGATTGTGATTGATGAACAACATCGTTTTGGTGTGGCACAACGCCATGCGCTTTTAGAGCGTCAAAAAGATTACGCTCCTCATCTTCTTTCCATGACAGCCACCCCCATTCCACGTTCGCTTGCTCTCACGATTTATGGTGACCTCGACGTCTCTTGTCTCACTGAAATGCCCAAAGGACGCAAGCCTATTGCTACTGCAATTGTTCCTCAAAATCAACAAGAAGGAATGTGGAAACATCTTCGCGGACAGATCGAGAATGAGGAACGGATATTTATCGTTTGCCCTCTTATAGATCCATCAGATCGTCTCGGAGTTCAATCTGTAGAAGAAACATCTGTGCGCCTAAAAGCAGAAGCGTTTAAGGGGCTCCCCATAGATGTGCTTCACGGCAAAATGAAATCTGATGAAAAAGAAAAAGTGATGGAAGATTTTCGGCAGGGGAAGGTGCAAGTATTGGTTTCCACAACCGTGGTGGAAGTTGGTGTGGATATTCCCGAAGCGACCGTAATGGTAGTGCTCGGAGCCGAGCGATTTGGACTTGCACAACTACATCAACTACGAGGTCGTGTGGGGCGCGGAGAAAAACAATCGTATTGTTATTTGTTGCCTGATACGTTTTCTGATCGCAGTCGTGCGCGACTGGAGGCTATGGTCAAAACGAATAACGGATTTGAGCTTGCACAAAAAGATTTAGAACTGCGAGGCCCCGGGGATTTATTTGGAAGTCAACAATCAGGTTTTCCTGATTATCAATTTGCGACTTCGGCTGACGAAGATTTAATGCAAAAAGCTCGGCAGTTGGCCGAGCGTTTAATGGAGGAAGATTCTACACTAGAGGCCTATCCTTTGGTGCGAGAGAAGATGCAGGATGCTTTTGAGATTGTCCACTTAGAATAAGTCCCACATGACCTATGGCTCGTACTTCCAAACCGGCTTTAGCGGGTTGTTTTTTGTTTGGAATAACTGCTTGGTTGATACCAAGGCGACGCGCTTCCTCAAGCCTTCGATCCAAAAGAGGAACTGAACGCACCTCGCCTCCAAGCCCCACTTCTCCCAGATAGATTGTTGGTTGTGCATCTGCTTGATTGGTTGCGGCCTGCAAGATCGCGGCACAGATCGCGAGATCTACAGCTGGTTCTTCCAACACCAATCCGCCGATGACATTTACATAGACATCTTGTTCTCCAAGCTTGAGTCCTGTGCGTTTGGTTAAGATAGCGCAGAGCATTTGCAAACGGTTGAGATCAAATCCAGAAGCACGTCGCGTAGGATTTCCATACACACAAGGAGACACCAATGCTTGCACTTCGACCAAGAAAATTCTCGATCCTTCTACCGTAGCGGTAATCACTGATCCTGGAATGGCGCTTCGTTCTTCCAAAAATCGTGCAGAAGGATTTTCCACAACAACCAATCCTGTTTGCGTCATTTCAAAGATTCCCACTTCATCCGTACTTCCAAAGCGATTTTTTCTCGCGCGTAAAATCCGATAAGCGTGAACTGGATCACCTTCGAGATACAAAACTGTGTCCACAATATGCTCGAGCATTTTTGGGCCAGCCACTGATCCATCTTTGGTGACCTGTCCGACTAAGAGGATGGGGATATTGGATCGCTTGGCAGTTTCGAGTAAAAGCGAAGTTGCATAGCGCACAAGAGTTGGCGATCCAGCCTGTCCTTCGAGATTTTGAGAATCAAGAGTCTGAACCGAATCTACAATCACAAGAGCTGGGTGTTCTTTTTCAATCGTGGCCACCAAGGTTTCGATAGGAAAGTTTTCGAGAAATTGGATTTGCTCTAACGGTTGATGAAGACGAGTAAATCTTGCTGCAAGTTGAGAAGCAGATTCTTCACCCGAGATATAAAGCACGGTAGATTTTTGTCCCGCGATTATTCCGGCAATCATGGCCACGAGCGTAGATTTTCCAATACCAGGTTCGCCAGAGATTAAGGAGAGACTTCCTTTGACAATTCCACCACCAAAAACTCGATCCAATTCTTGAATATCAATCTTGATCCGTTCATGTTCATTTTGTGAGGCAATATCAAACAAGCGCGTACTTGCGTGCGCGCTGGCTTTGGAAGCGGATCGCTTTGGAAGGGAAGGGGACGTATCTTCTTCAATCACAGTCCCCCAAGATCCGCAAGTCCCGCATCTCCCGGCCCATTTTGGTGATTGTGCATCACAATGTGTGCAGTGGAACATATTACGGTGCACTGTCGACTAGGCAGGGGAGAAAGTTTCCTTCCCCATACCAGGTCACATGGGCATGACCTCCTGTTGTGTTTCCCGATTGTTCTGGTGGTTGACATTGGCAAGAAGTATTTTTGGTGGGGTCAGTACAGGCTGTACCAGCCACATCACACGTTGTCCCCGTATAATTACTTGGTGCAGTATAAGAGGAGCAACATTCTCCTCCAACATGTCCTATGGTTTCTCCGGCCGTTACTGTTCTCATTTCTACATAAGTACCAGCGTCATTGAGAAAATCCTTTGCGTGACAGATGGTAATACGTGCATTATTTCCTTCAAGATTGATGCGATTTCCACAACGATTACTCGTATCTTCTTGTTTTTTATAAGTCACAGTTCCACCAAAAGGGGCTCTGATGGCGCTTCCCCAAGGAGCAGCCCAATCAAGATTTTGGACATTTTCCCAATCTCCATTTACTCCTCCATCAAACCAATGGTGATTGCCACAATTGGGCCCTCCGCCGGTAGGAGAATAAAATTTTTGGTTATTGGTCATGGAGCAAGTTCCTTCAGAAAGAGCGGTTTGATAGATGGTTTGACAAGGGTCTTTCATGGAAGCCAATGAAGAAGAAGGAGATGTACCTGCAGGTTTATCTATCCCATCAAGGAAGGTATCTAATGTAATCTCATCTACACTTTGTAATTCCAACGCTCGAAAGAGGGTTAATTCCGGATTCACGAGTTTTAACAGCGCTACAGCAGCAAAAAGCATTGCAAGGCCCCACACAACTTTACGGATTCCACTGGTTGCATTTTTGGTGCGACCACTTGATCCGGCCAAAAGATAATTCATTCCGTGATACATGACGACAATAATCGCCGCTACAGTCATGGTTCCCAAAAGATAGTTGTAAAGCATTTGGAGATAATCACTCAAATAGGTGATTTTAAGCACGCCATTTTCCGAAAGGATGGGGGAGAACTCAAAGTCCGGATCAAATTGCACCACAAGTTCCGGAGCAATGAAGTTCGAGGCCTCGGTTGCCGTTGTTGCTGTTGCAGCATCTTCAGATTCTGGAGCAGGATATCGATAACACATTTCTTCATATTCTGTGGCTTGAGTTTCGTCATAGGTGAAAAGGTATTGTTTAAGAACAGCCAATAGATCTGCTTCCAATGCACGGCAATCCCTTTCGCATCCATAGGCAGCACCCGAATGTGCTCCTCCAAGACAAAACTGATCTTCTACCGGATCTCCCCCTTCCAAATAATACCAACAAAAACAATCCGCAAAATCATCAGAGGCAAAAGCGGGCTTTAAAAAAAACAAAAAGAAAAAAATCGAGCAGAAAAAAAGTGTACTAATTGTTTGCCAAAATTTCCTCCACATACAATAAAAGTTGATCGGTCGAGAGAGTGCCAGTATAAGAGATAGTGTTGATAAATAAGGTTGGCGAGGCGAGGAGACCCAAAGCACGACCTTCCTCATAGTCACGTTCTACAATCGGGAAAGTATCTTGGGTTTCCACACAAGAGCTAAAGCGATCTACATCCAAGGAAACTGTCCCCGCAATATTTAAAAGGTCATCAGCACTATCTAAGGTTGCTTGTTCTCTAAAAAGTTCATCCGCATATTCCCAAAACTTTCCTTGGCGATCTGCACAATGCGCTGCAACCGCCGCTTGAGTAGCCACCGAAGAAGTTTCATATTGCGGCATATCTTTCCAAACAAATCGGACATCTTGTGGATAGGTTTTCATGATTGCCAAAATGGACTCCGCAAGTTGTTTGCACGGGTAACAAGTAAAGTCTGCAAACATGACAAGAGTCACGGAAGCTTCCACTGATCCTAACATAGGATTTACAACCGTGATCGTTGGTTCGGTCAAAGTGAGGCTGCTTTCTTGGTTTTTTTCTAAATACGCATCCAAATCCAGAGGTCGACTTTGCACATACAAAATCGCCAGTACAATAATCGTCAACAATCCAAACGTGGCAAACGCAAGCCATTTATGAGGCATATTATTGCAAACGGATCATTTGTAAGCGTCCTGTAAGCGCGTCGGTAAAATAAAGAAGAGATCCATCACTACTCAAAGAGAGGTATTCCATGGTGACATCTTCGCTTGGAATCGCGATGAGAGAAGATTTTCCAGAAGAAAGATCAAGGCGATAAAGATTATCCGGTTCGTTGTCGTAAAGGCTTGGTTGAAGACCTGCATTGGCAGGCAAAGAAGTCGGCACTCCGCAGTACACAATATCCTCGGAGGCAAAGACACATTTTTCCACCCAGGTGTTGATTCCCAGGCTGCGACGATCTTCTCCCATACTGGAGGAGGTTGCGCTTACTGACCAAAGAAGCGGGCGATAATCACTATAAGATCCGGAAACCGAATAAAGAAGCTGCCTTCCCGAGGGAGACCAAAGAGAATCAAAGCCCATACCCTCCACAGTAAGGCCCTCGAAGTTTTCATCATTGCGTCCAAGAGGAATAATGGTTTGACGATCAAGGCCAGTTGTTAGTGTTGTGTCTGCATCCGCAAAACCAATTATCTGGGCATTGGGAGAGATATTGAGATCTACCTTGTCTTCGTTTTCTCCCAGAGCGCGGATTGTTTCCGTCTGGGTTCCATCAGTTTTGCTGATGACAAGCCAACGATTGTCAGGGTCCAAGGCTATGCTTTTTGCCGCGATCTCATCTGTGGTTGGAGAAAAGTCAAAATCTTCCCAATGAGAAGGGAGGGTGATTTGAGTTTGCGAAACAAAATCGTAGATCACATTGGATTCATCTGGAAACTCTATAACAGCTTTGTCGGCTGTATCATTCCACACAATAGAAGAAGCCTCGGGAAATGTTTTAGAAGAAAGAGAGACCACATTTCCATCCGCATCAATCGTATAAAAGCGATCGTCTTGAGGATTATAAAAACACGCTTCCGTTCCGCAAGAAGTGGGGGAGAGGATAGAACCAGACGTGAGTTGTGTGACTTGAGTCACCCCTCCGCTTGCGATTTCATCGGCTTGTTCGAGTCTCCCTGTGGTGGGAGGAGTGTACACAGAAGGAGCGCCTGTTTGAGCAGAAGGGAGAGAGCCACTTGGGGTGACCGCTTCTTCGTCCACAGGAGTTTCAGGTCCGAACAAAGGACGGAAGAATAAAAAATAAATAGCAGCAGCGATCGCGACGACGGAAGCAATGAAAAGCGCGATCAGAGCAATACGTTTGGTGCGAAGAGTAAGCATAGATAGGTTTATTGTATCGAGAGCAAGGGAAGAAAGCTAGGAGAGGAGGGGTATAAATTTCTAATTTCTAATTTCTCCCGCCTTTGGCGGGATCAGGCTTTGCCGGACAATTTCTAATGAAGGAAGGGTGGGATATTTATTTCAGACGTCGCCGTCAGACTCAATCATTTGACATTAGACATTGGATATTAGAAATTTTTGTGTATTAAAAGATGTTGATTCCCACACCAAGGAAGTCTACAAAGGATGCGAGCGGATGATCCGCAAGCGCTATGAATCCTGCAACGATAATAATAAGAGCAGCCGCAGCCGTGAATGCAAGGAGCACAAGGATGATATCTGCGGCAATAATGCCCATGTCTACATATTCGTTTGGAAGCGGAAGTGGTAAAGGATCCCAACCGGGTTCGGAAATGAACGGGTCTTTTCCTTTCATCATGTATTTGCCGTAAAAGAGTTCCAAATTGAGATAAGCAAAGCTATAGGCAAAAAACACCCAGTCAATCAAAAAAGCCACTCCAGCAGACCCGATATTTAATGCGCTTGAGATCAAGTCCACAAGATAAATCGCTCCTCGCCGCATGCCGGCTTCTGCTTTTTTCTTCATCTCTTTTTGGAGTTTTGTTTGTTTTCGTTTTTCTCCTTCCCCTTTTTCTTCCTCATCACTGGCAAGGAGGGTTTGGGCGATTGAGGATGCAAATTGTGTGCGACGCTGATTCTCATTTATTTCCTCTTCTTCCGGAAGTTCATCGGGATACAAAGGGATGGGGGAGTCTTCGGAAGGCTCGTAGGGAATCGTTGTTGGTTTGTTCTCCATGGTGTGGGGAGCGGAAGAAGGAAAATTTGGAAGAGCTCCCATTTGTGGTTTTGCAAAACGCAATTCAGCCGCAGCTAAAAGTTCAGCGCGTCTTTTTTGGACATCGCGCAGATACTGCGATCGGCGATTGTGTTCGGTGGGGGAGGCTCCTCCTGCAGCCATAGGAAATAGTTAAGATGACTTTGTGAGAACAATGGATCCTCGAGTGACTTTTGCTTTGAGACAAAGAGGGCGAGGAGATTGTAAAGCCATTTCAGCAATGGGATATTCCACCTTTGTTTGAACAGCCTGGCGAATCGCACGAGCTCCAGAGGAAGGGTCACAGGTTTTTATAAGGACATCAGCCACATTTTTATCCCAAGTCAGAGATATGTGCTGATCTTTAAGACGCCTTGCAAGTTCAGTGAGTTGCTGATCAACAATCTGTTTGAGTGTGTGTGGAGCAAGAGGTCTAAAAATACAGACATGATCAAGACGATTTAATAGTTCCGGTCGCAGGCGATCTTTAAGCTCTTGTTGCAGATCCTCGGCCAGTTTTGTTTCTGCACCACGCGCATCAGATTGAAATCCCATAGACCCTTGTTCAAAACGTTCAAGACCGATATTAGACGTGAGAATCACCAAGGTCTGGCGGAAGCTCACACTGCGCCCCGTGGCATCCATGAGTTCTCCTTCTTCCAAAATTTGCAAAAGAATATTTTGCACATCGCGATGTGCTTTCTCGATTTCATCAAAGAGAAGAACGGTGTGTGGTCGTTGTTTGATACGATCCGTAAGCGCGGCAGATTCACGATACCCCACATAACCAGCAGGAGAACCTACGAGTTTAGAAACCGTAAATCCTTCCGCATATTCGGACATATCAAACCGCGCAATAGCTTTAGGGTCTTGGAAATAATGATGAGCCACTGCTTTGGCCATTGCAGTTTTTCCCACTCCTGAAGGACCCAAAAAAAGAAAAGAAGCCAGAGGACGACGGGGATCTTGAAGTCCCATTTTTGCTCGCTGAAGAGCTCCAGAAATCGTGGAAATTACCTCGGATTGTCCCAAAATGATTTCACTAAGACGCGTGGAAAGAGTTTGTGCCGTCGTATCAGAACCCAAAAGGTCGGCAAGAGGGATACGTGTCATGCGTGAGACCACACGGAAAATATCTTCTTTTGAAATTTTTCCCAATTGTTCTTTTGAAGGTGCAGGTAATTGAGAAATAGCAAAAGCAAGATCATCCTCTTCCTCCTTGATCATGGTGGCATCTTCATAACGCTCTTCGAGTACGGCTTGTTTTTTTGCTTTTTTTATTTCCTGCCACTCTTGTTCTAATTGGCGACGTTGTCGCAGAGCAGGAGAAGAAGGAGTTTGTAAATGTGCACGCGCAGAAGCTTCGTCCAAAAGATCAATCGCTTTATCCGGTTGATGTTTTTGAGGAAAATAACGATCAGAAAGAGTTGCAGATGTTTCGATAGCTTCCGGAGTAATAATAACACGATGGAATTCCTCATAAGATGGCGCAATACCCTTGAGAATTTTTTTAGTGTGCGCAAGATCAGGTTCTTCCACACGGACAATTTGGAATCTGCGCTCGAGCGCATGATCACTTTCAAAACTTTTTTTGTATTCCGCAGGTGTGGTGGCGCCGATACAACGGAGTTCTCCACGCGCAAGCGCAGGTTTTAAGATACTCGCTGCATCCATAGATCCTGTGGCAGATCCGGCTCCCACAAGATTGTGAATTTCGTCAATAAATAAAATAACCTCTGGATGTGCTTTGACTTCTTCTATGATTTGTTTGAGCCTTGCCTCAAATTCTCCTCGATACATCGTTCCTGCAATTACATGTGCAAGATCAAGAGTGACGACATGTTTTCCCAAAAGAGCGTCCGGAGCTTTTGTTTGCACAATGTGATTAGCAAGTCCCTCCACAATTGCGGTTTTTCCTACCCCGGCTTCTCCCAAGAGAAGGGGATTGTTTTTGGTGCGGCGGCAGAGGATTTCCATAACACGTTCGATTTCTTCTTCACGTCCAATAACCGGATCCAATAGGTGTTGTTCTGCTTTATCAGTAAGATCGCGTCCGAAATAATTTAATGCAGGCGTTTGATTTTCGTCTTTTTGAGCCGTTCCTTCCACGTCAAGCATAGCATTTTCTTCCAAGGTTTCTTGAGGGATTTCAGAGGCGAGTTTGTGAAAACGAGAAGTGCTGCGCATGATCATGGAAAGTTGACGACGCAGACGCATCATGTCCACTTGTTCTTTTTCAAAAAAAGTAAGGACATCTTTGGGTTGTGCCTGAAGAAGACCCGAAAGAAGATGCTCGGTTCCCACATACGAGTGACCAAAGGTGTGGGCAAGAAGAATGGCTTTTTCCATGGCGCGTTTGGCATCCTCTGAAAGTTCGAGGAGATGATTTTCTTTGCGCGCGGAAGAAGTGCGGCGAGCAGATGGCGTGGTGATCCACAGTTTAAGACGATCAGGAGGAAGGTTTGCTTTTTTGAGCATATCTGAAGCCAAGGAACCTTTTTGTGTGCTCAAGGCCCATAAGAGATGCCGCGCTTCGATCTTTCTTTGTTGTGTTTCCACAGCAAATTGTAAAACGTCGGAAAGAGCATTTTTTAAATGAGTGGAAAATTTATCAATGATGTCAGGAGTCATAAGATTTTTTCAAAACGAGCTTTTAAACCATCACCGAGAACCGCGCGCCAACGTTCCAACCCCGATTGTGAGGAACAGACCTGCCAAAGCCCGCATACCGACCGAGGCAGTTCCAAAATGCGCAGGGTACAAGGACGGAGGACGGAAAAAAAGTTCCTGCAAGGTAAGAGGTTTTTTCAGTGTTTGTGTGGTTCCATACATCATCAAGAGGTTTTTTTGTTTCAGTGAGGTGAGTCATGAAAGCTATGATCCAATCTTCAGGAGTCATGCCGGATTCATGAGAATAAGGAAGGTCAGGATCATCTTGAGCTTTTTGAAGAATAGAAAGATATTCATCTGAAGATTGTCCTGCTTCAAGAGGAGGACGAGAGATTTTTTCTCCTTGGGGTTTTCCTTGGCCTTGTTGGGGAATAGAAGCAAAACCTAGAGAATGTGGATCTGTGGGGTCAGAGGGTTGAAGAAGATGAATGGTCCAACCTGGGGTACCTGTTCCACTCTCTCCCGCCACCCCCACGGAGGTGGGGGTCCAGCGTCCTTCGGCTTGTTCCTTGAGTATCTGTGCCTTTGTCCTTCCTTGATGACCTTCTTCTGTAAAAGACTGTGGGTAGTAGACAAGCTTGGGGGAATCCCCTGTATCTACTCCTTGATAGTCTTCCTCCCATTTTGTCCAGAGAGGTTTGTTGGTATCAAGATCAAAGGATGGGTTAGATTTCTTGTGGTCAAGGAGGAATTGTTTGAGGGTTTCTACAAGGGTATCAAGGCTCATACCAAATGGAACGAGGAGGAGTTTGGTAAAGCCTTGGTCGTGTTTGGTGGATAGTTCTTCGCGGCGTTCGAAGAGACGGGAGGCTATTTGTTCGAGAGTGGGGATGAGGTACTCTTTGCCGTCTATACCTGTAATCGCTCCGTTTTCAAGAATTCCGACTTCCGCAAGAAGCTCAACTTGGGAATCGTATTGCTCTTTGAGGTGATAAAGACGTTCAGCGTGTTCAAGGGCTTCTGTGTAATCTTCTTTCTTAGGTTCATGGTGGACAAGAAGATACTCAAAGCGTTCGAGAAGAGTGGCGAGTTGAGTGAGGTCAGGAGTGGAGAGTTTTTTTGCGGCTTCTGTGAGAGTATCGGGTTTTGCAAGTATGTCTCTGGGAATCCCATGAGCTGTGGCAAAATCAATGATCTCCTGTCGCAGAGTTTCGAAATGCTTGCGATGTTGTTCGGGCAAAGAATCACGAACGCTTGAAACCGAATCCATGATGGCTTCGTGGAGAGTAACGGATAAAGGAGGTTCAGAAGACAGGGTCCCCCTTCGTCCCGCCGTTGGCGGGACTTCGGAGGGACAGTTTTCACTTTTTGTGAAAACTGTTGGTCGAGAAAAAGACATAAATATCAAGGGTTAAACCACCGCCGAAGAACGCACGCCAATGTTCCCATCCCGACTACGAGGATCGCTACTAACGAAGTTAGTCTGACGACGGACACGGCTCCAAAACGCACCCGGCACAGCGACGGAGGAAGGGAAAAAAGCTCCTGTAAGGTAAGAGATACTTTCTGTGTTGTTTTGCCAGTTATCCATGGGTTTTCCTGTTTCTTGAAGATGAAGCATAAAGGCTATGATCCAATCTTCGGGAGTCATACCAGATTCATGGGAGTAAGGAGAGCATGGGTCATCTTGAACTTTTTGAAGAATAGAAAGATATTCGTTGGCGGATTGACCTGCTTCAAGAGGGGGACGGGGGTTTTCGTCTCCTTGGGGTGTTCCTTGGCCTTCTTTGGGAATGAGAGCAAAGCCGGGGGAATCTATATTTGATGGGTCAGAGGGTTGGAGAAGGTGAACAGTCCAACCTGGGGAGGAAGTCTGTGTGGGTGTGAGTGTGGGTAATTTGTAGTTTGTTTGAAGTACCTCCATCTTTGTCTTTCCCCTATGCCCCTCTTTTGTAAAAGACTGTGGGTGATAGACAAGCTTTGGAGAATCTCCTATGTCTGCTCCTTGATAGTTTGACCAAGTATAAAGAGATTCATTGATATCAAGATCAAATGCAGAGTAGGTTTGTTTGTAGGAAAGGAGGAATTGTTTGAGGGTTTCTTGAAGTGAATCAAGGCTCATGCCAAAGGGAACAAGGAGGAGTTTGGTAAAGCCTTGGTCGTGTTTTGTTTTGAGGGTCTCGCGGCGTTCGAAGAGACGGGAGGCTATTTGTTCGAGAGTGGGGATGAGGTACTCTTTGCCGTCTATACCTGTGATGGTTCCATTCTCAAGAATGCCCACTTGTTCAAGGAAGGCAAACTGGGAGTCATATTGCTCTTTGAGGTGATAATGCACCTCGGCATACTCAAGGGCTTCTGTGTAATCTTCTTTCTTAGGTTCATGGTGGACAAGAAGATACTCAAAGCGTTCGAGGAGAGTGGCAAGTCGTTCAAGATCTGGGATAGAGAGTTTATTAGCAGCTTCACGGAGAGCATCGGGTTTGGAGAGTGATTCTCTCGGGATGTTGTGAGCTTGTGCAAAATCAATAATCTCTTGTCGCAGAGTTTCAAAATGCGCACGATGTTGTTCAGGAATGGAATCACGGACGTTTGAAACCGAATCCATGATGGCTTCATTGAGGATTGTGGAGGTGCGCTGGATCCTCCCGCCTACGGCGGGATCCGCTATAGGCGGGACCGCCTCCGCGGGGATGGCAGAGGGACGAGTGGCGGATTCTAAACGTGGTCGAAAAAGAGACATAAGATCAAGGGTTAGATCGGAAAAACTTTCTCTGCAAGCAAAAGATGTTTAAG